>Ga0272448_1001198_pt1 | contig 35981 bp, 32 predicted proteins | sample YNPCB0191_FD_202220 | JGI IMG/M metagenome (GOLD analysis project Ga0272448, IMG submission 202220) | Hot spring sediment microbial communities from Yellowstone National Park, WY, United States - YNP-CB-019-1 | ecosystem: Environmental > Aquatic > Thermal springs > Hot (42-90C) > Sediment...
CGAGCCCCGCGGTCGTCGATGGCCTTGTGTACGTGGGGAGCAACGACTGGTATGTCTACGCGCTCAACGCCACGACCGGAGAAAAGATCTGGAGTACGTACACAAACGGCGAGGTCACGTCGAGCCCTGCGGTGGTGGGTGGCGTTGTGTATGTGGGGAGTAACGATCGGCAGGTCTACGCGCTCAATGCTGTGACCGGAGAAAAGATCTGGAGCACGTACACGAACGGGGAGGTTAGGTCGAGCCCCGCGGTCGTCGGTGGGGTTGTGTACGTGGGGAGTAACGACCGGTATGTCTACGCGCTCAATGCCACGACCGGAGAAAAGATCTGGAGCACGTACACGAACGGCGAGGTCACGTCGAGCCCTGCCGTGGTGGATGGCGTTGTCTATGTCGGGAGCAATGACCACAGGGTCTATGCCCTTGGCACCAAGTTCCCCGTCCCCTCGTTTACCGCGTCCCCGGCGAGCGGGCCCTACCCCCTGACCGTCACCTTTACCGATACATCCACGGGGGACATCACGGGCTGGCACTGGGACTTTGGGGACGGGAGTTCCAGTACCCTTCAAAACCCTGTCCACACCTACCGCAGTCCCGGGATCTATCCGGTCAACCTGACGGTGACCGGGCCGGCAGGGACACGAAGCCTCGTTGTCCCGGACTCTGTCAGGGTCACTTTTGACTTTTCCGGGACGCCGCGAAGCGGACAACCTCCCCTCACCATTACCTTCACCGACACCCTCCCGGCAGACACAACGGGCAGGAACTGGGACTTCGGGGACGGACAGACGGGCACCGGGCAGAACCCCGTCCATACCTATACGGCCCCGGGTTCCTTCACCGTGACGCTGAATGCGACCGGTCCCGGCTGGGCGGCGACACTCGAAAAGAAGAATTACATCAGCATGGATGTCATCCCGGCCCCAACCGTGCGCTGGAAAGTCCGGGAAGGTATTACATCGATAGGCTCGCCCCCGGTGATCGACAGCGGGACCGCCTACGTTGACGGCGGAACAACTCTTTTTGCCATTGATACCCGGACCGGGACGGAACGCTGGCGTTTTGCGACCGGTGCAGAATGTTCGATTTCAGAAGTCTACGGGGGAGTGGTGTTTGTGCGGGCCGGGACAACCCTGTATGCCATCGATTCCCAGAGCGGAGGGGAAAAATGGCGCTTTTCCGCCCCTGAAAAGCTCGGCCGGCCGTCCCGGTACATAGGGGTCATCTGCCTCAACTCAGGGAATACGGTCTATGGTATTGACCTGTCCACAGGATCCGAGAAATGGCATGTCACCAAGACCGAACCCTTCACGGAGGTGACGATTGGTGAGGGGATCGTATCAGGGGATCTCTACGCAGGCTCTGGAAAGACCCTCTATGCCCTCCAGACGCATACCGGCAGGGAACGGTGGCACAGGGACTATAATGATATCGTGGGGTTGCAGCCGATAGCATCAGACAACCTAGTTATTGCCGGCACGCGGCCGGCGAAAACGGAAGAGCTACCCTATGACCGCTGGACGTTCCACGCGGTTGACATGAGGGATGGCAAGGAACTCTGGACCACGAGGGTTTATACAGACCCTGTCGGGTATCCACAGATTGTTGATGGGACCTTCCTGTTTGTGAGTAATGAGAGGTCTAGGGCAGCTCTTCGCGCCATAGATCTCCTGACCGGAAAGGAACTGTGGTCCTATAGCGAAAGACCTGATTACAGTAGTGATGCGAAGTACATCGCGTCAGGAGATACGATACTCTCCTGTTTTACGATTCACTATACAAAATGCAGTGCAATTTATTGCAGTGATTGGGATTCCTGGACACTGGTTTCGCTGGATAGGAAGACCGGCAGGAAATTGTGGGAAATGGACCTCTCCGGTGCAGGGGTCAAAGGGCTCCCCGTCGTTGCCCACGATATCGCGTACATTGGTCTTAAGAAAACAAACAATGGAAACATCCTGGCCTTACATATGAATGGCACCACCGTGTGGTATTCACAAATCGGAGGGGGCGATTTTGGTTTCCCTGCGTTCTCCAACGGTGTGGTGTATGGAAAAGGATCCGACGGATACTTCTACGCGGTCGGGAACTCGCTCTCGTTCTCCGCGACCCCCACCTTCGGGATGGCGCCATTAACCGTGACATTCCGTGACACTACTCCTCAAAAAACAACGGGATGGTCGTGGTCTTTCGGCGATGGGACAACGGGCACCGGGCAGAACCCCGTCCACACCTACACGCGTCCCGGGACCTATACCGTGAGGTTTTCGGCATGGGATGCGGCCGGGTCCGTCAGCCACGAGGAACCTGAATGCATCAGGGTGGATACCAACCTCACATTTTCGCGGATCCAACCAGGTTATGGTATCAGGGGAACAACAGCCCCGGTCACGATCTTTGGCGGCAATTTCACGGGAGACCTATCAGTTACCCTCACGAGGGGATCGCGTGTCATCCCGGTCACCAACAGTGTAGTGGTGGACAACGCGACCATCTCGGGCACGCTTGCAATTCCCGGCGACGCACCAATCGGACCCTACGATCTCTCCATCGCCAGGGCATCGGACGGCAATATCCTAAAGGTGCAGGGCGCGTTCATGGTCCTCCAGTACCCTCCTCCGATCGTTGCGTCTGTTGATCCCTCCTCAACAAAAGCCGGTACCCTGCAGCAGTTCACTCTCAACGGGAGCAACTTCCAGCTCGGTGCGACTGTGGTCTTTACGAATATAACCGGAGCGGAACTTACCACAACCGCAGTCAAAAACAGCGAGTCCGAGATCATCCTGACCGCTACGTTCCCGGTCAACGGCGCTGGGCCATGGAATGTCACGGTCACCAACCCTGATGGCGGGACTTCGACGCTTCCGCATGCACTCGATGTGATGCCGTCCAACGTGGAGACTCCGCCACCGACTGTCAACTCGGTCAGCCCGGCATGGGGGACTGCCGGCACGTCGCTCGCGATGTCGATCTCCGGTTCGGGCTTTACCCGCGGGTCGTCGGTGAAACTGTGCAGGGGAGCGTATGAACTTCCCGGCTCCCAGGTCGTTATCCTGAAGCCGACACAGATGCGTGCCACGGTCACGGTCCCTGGCAACGCCGTCCCCGGACTGTATGACTTCGTGGTCATCAACGGGGAGGGACAGGCAGGGGTGCTCCCGGGCGCGGTTACAATCGGGAACAGGACTTGCCCGATACTCTCCAGGATCACGCCCGGTACGATGACTGCCGGGACCACAACGGCCTTTTCGCTCACGGGGGACCGTTTCCGGCAAGGGGCGGCGGTTATCTTTTCGAAAACCCCCGGCGGGGTCATGATGGCTGACGTGACCAGCGTCAATGAAAAGCAGATAAAAGGGACACTGAGCATCCCGGAGGGAACGGACACCGGGACATGGAGTGTCATGGTCATAAACCCCGATGGTGGCACCGGGAGGATTCCTGATGCCGTGACCGTGACAAGCCCATCGGGGGACGGCGGGAGCGGACCTTCTGTCACCTCTGTGAAACCTGCGAGCGGCTCGGCAGGAAAGACCGTCGGCCTGCTCATCGCGGGCGAGGGTTTCACGAAGGGTTCTTCGGTCAGCATCAGGGACGAGGGATATGAGGTCACGGCGAGCAGGGTCCTGACAATGGATCCAACAAAGCTGTTTGCTATCCTGAAGATCCCTGCCAATGCAACCCCCGGTGCGTATGACCTGGTGGTCACCGACAGCGGGGGCAGGTCAGGGACGCTCCCCTGCGGTTTTTCGGTCCTCTGAAAGGGGAGGGCTCTCCTCCCCTCCCGGTCGTCGGTTTTTCCTGCAGGTCCCGGGAGCCCGCCGAAGGCGAGATCCCCGGTCTCGTCGATGAGGCAATAAGGCAGGTGCTTTGGCCCCGGGGAAGCAGCAGCGTCCCCCTAACCGCGCATTTCCGGCGAAAAAAAAGAGTTTACTTGAAGATATCAAAGATCTGGTCGCTTCCCGTCGCGGCAAGCCTGTCGCGTTCCTCGCGTTCCTCGACGAGGGCGAGCAGCGGGAGCTTCATGTCGACGCCCGGGACGTGCCCGAACATCTTCTCGAGCTCCACCTGCTGGGCGTGCATGAAGAGCGCGTTCGGGATGTCCATGGCGCAGAGCTCCTGGCACTGGCCGCAGTTGACGCAGGAGTCGGCGATATGGGCGAACCGGATCAGGTGGAACATGAAGGTCGGGGGGACCTGCCCGGGGGCCACGAGGTACGGTTTCTTCGTGCTGCACTCAACGCAATAGCAGATCGGGCAATTCTCGATGCACTGGTAGCACTTGATGCACCGGGAAGTCTCCTTCACGATCTTCTGGAGGCGCTCCCTGCCGGTCCCGAGCGATGCAAAGTCCTTCTCGCGCCACTTGTCGCCGAGCTTCAGCATGGCGCCCTCGACCTTCTTGCGCATCTCGATACCCTTTGGATCGGCGGGTTCGGTCTTGATCGCGCCTGCCTTGACAGCTTGGTCGAGAATGGTGGCACCCTTCTCGCTGCAGACCTCGACAAACGTGGCCTTGCCGGCCTTGTCGCCAATGACACCCCAGTTCCCGCAGGCAAGGTCTGCCTGGCGGGGGACCTTCATCTTGCAGCGGCGGCAGTTGGACCTGCGGCCGTAGCCCTCGTCCTCCAGGTCATCGATCTTGATGCCCTTGTGGCCGCCCTCGTACTCGATGATGAACTGGCCCTTGTCAATCTCTTCTTTGTGGACAGTGTCCGGGTCGACGCCGAACTTCTCCCTGATCATCTTCCGCGCCATGACGGGGCTGACGGTCCCCCCGCAGTTGACGCCGATCATCACGATGTTGTCAAGGTTGACCTGCTGCCGCTTGGCAAGCTCGTACAGTCCCATCGCGTCGCAGCCCTTGACCGTCATCGCGATCTTCTTGTTGCCCGCACCATCGAGGTACTTCTTGACGATCTTGGAGAGCAGGAGCGTCCCACAGTGGAGTGAACCCGCAGTCTCGTCGATCTTGGCCGGGTCAGTGACGAGGGTGGGGACAGCATCGTAGATGTCCTGGCCCCTCCTGACCGCGAGGACCGCGTCAACGATCTTCTTTTCGAGCATGAACTTCAGGAGGCCCGAGACGGCACCGCCGCACTCTGCCTTCTTGGCAAGGTTTGCATCCGCAGTCCACGCGTAGAACATGTCACCTTTCTTGGCCATCTAGTTCCCCCCCTCGATCTTCTCGATCTTCACAGCACAGGCCTTGAACTCCGGGATCTTGGCGATGGGGTCAAGGGCGTTGTTGGTCAGGACGTTTGCGGCGCATTCCTTGTAGTGGAACGGCATGAACGTGACACCCTTCATGATATCGGGGGTGACGCGTGCGGGGACGTTGACGGTTCCCCGGCGTGTTGTGGCCTTGACCATGTCGCCGTTCTTGATCCCGAGCGCCTTAGCGTCCTCGGGGTTGATCTCGATCCAGCCGGTCGGTTCCTCGGCCTCGAGCGAGTGTGACCGGCGAGTCATGGTCCCGGTATGCCACTGCCAGATGCACCGGCCGGTCGTGAGGATGAACGGGTACTCGGCGTCCGGGACCTCGGCAGGCGGCTTGTACGGGACGGCGAAGAACTGGCCGAGCCCGTCGGGGTGGGCGAACTTCTCCTTGTGGAGGATCGGTGTCCCCGGGTGGTCGGGAGTCGGGCATGGCCAGTGCAGGGCTTCAGGCTTTGCGAGCCGTGCATAGCTCATGCCGGCATAGGACGGCGTGAGTTTGGCCATCTCGTTGAAGATGTCTTCAGCACTGTTCCAGGCAAACTGCTTGCCGTATCCCATCCGGGTCGCGATCTCCTTGATGATCACCCAGTCGAGTTTTGCCTGGCCGGGCGGATCCTGGGCCTTCCTCCACATCTGGACACGCCGCTCGGTCGAGGTCTGGGTCCCGTCTTTCTCGGCGTAACAGCACGACGGCAGGACCACGTGGGCGAGTTCCGCCGTCTCGGTCAGGAAGATGTCCTGGACCACCAGGAACTCGAGGGTCTTGAGCCCCTTCTCGACGTGGTGGAGGTCGGGGTCAGAGATCATCGGGTTCTCGCCCATGATGTACATGCACTTGAGTTCGCCGGGCTTGTCGGCGAGGACGTCCATCATGACCGTGACCTCGTACCCGTTCTTCGGCTCGCAGATGCCGTCCGGGAACCCCCAGGCGTCGGCGAACTTCTTGTGGGCCGCCTCGTCGATCACCTTCTGGTACCCCGAGAAGACGACCGGCAGGCACCCCATGTCGCAGGCGCCCTGGACGTTGTTCTGGCCACGGAGCGCGTTGACACCCGTCCCCGGCCGGCCCAGGTTTCCGGTCAGCATCTGGAGGTTGGCGACCGACTTCACGTTGTCGACGCCCGTCGTGTGCTGCGTGATCCCCATTGAGTACAGGATGCAGGCCGACTCTGCCTTCGCGATCCACTCGGCTGCCGTCTTCAACTTCTCGACCGGGATGCCCGAGACCTTCGAGACGTTCTCGAGCGAGTAGATCGGTTTCATGACCTCTTCTTTGAGTTTATCGAAGTCCTTGGTCCGGTTCTTGATGAACTCCTTGTCTTCCCAGCCGTTTTTCAGGATCTCCTGCATCAGGCCGTTGAAGATCGCAACGTCGCTGCCTGACCGGAACTGCATGTACAAATCGGCCTGCTTCGCCGTCGGCGTGTACCGCGGGTCCGCGTAGATGATCTTTGCACCGTTGGCCTTCGCCTGCATCACGCGGCGCCCGATCAGCGGGTGCTGCTCAAACGTGTTGCTCCCGATGATGAAACAGCACTTGGACTCCGCGATGTCCCCAATCGAGTTGGTCATCGCCCCGGACCCGAACGTCGCCGCAAGCCCCGCGACCGTCGATGCGTGGCACAGCCTCGCGCAGTGGTCGATGTGCCGCGTCTTGAGGACACCGCGTGCAAACTTCATCATCGCGTAGTTCTCCTCGTTGGAGACCCTTGCTGACGACAGGCAGGCACACTCGTCCGGCTTGTACTGCTTGAACTTCTTGGCCACGAGGTCGAGTGCCTCGTCCCAGGTCGCCTCCACGAACTTGCCGTCCTTCTTGATGAGCGGCTTCGTGAGGCGGTCCGGGTGGTTCACGAACTCGTGGGCATACGTGCCCTTCGGGCAGACCTTCCCCTCGTTGACGGGTGAACGCTGGTAGGGAGCGGTCCCGACGACCTTTCCCTCCTTCACCACGAGGTTGAAGGTACACCCGGTCCCGCAGTAGGGACAGGTTGTCTGTACGTACTTGACGTCCATTATAGAACCTCGAACAGAACAATGTCTCCAGCGGACCCTATTTAACGATACTGTTTTACAGCGAAAAATCGATGAATACTGGTGGGTAAATTGTCACCGCTTGCGGTCTCCCGGACCCAAAAAAACAGGGCTGTGAAAGGGGATCGGAAAATGAGGGATCTTTTCATCGGAAAAGGTGAAGGGAAGGGGATGCGCCCGTGAGACCGCCCCGGGTGCCCCCCATGCTCTCAGCCCTCGTGCAGTCGGGTGTCCTTGCCGTGGACGGGCACGTCTTTTCCCGCCTTGACGCATGCCCTGCCTGCGGGGGGAGGGTGTCAGGCTACGATACGAAGGAAAGGCGCTTTGCCGTTATCCTGGACAGCGGGGATAAGAGACCGGTGAACGTGTGGGTCCGGCGGTACATGTGCAGGGACTGCGGGCAGGTCAGCCCGGCAGAGGCCCCCTTCTACCCGGAGACGCGCCTTGGGTCACCCATCGTGGACCTCTGTGTCGTCCTCTCGCGAAGCATGACGCCGGGCCGGGCTGCACGTGTCGCTGAATACCTCTCCCTCGCTATCGACCGGGGCACGATCCGGGCCTATTCGCGCCGGTGCTTCCCTGAGATCCCGGTCGATACCCTTTTTGGATTCCCAATCCCGCGGTCCCTCCTCTCCCTCTCCCTCATGGCGACTTCCCGCCAATGAGGGGTGTCCCGTCGTACGGGCAGAACGCGACCTTGCCGTCCGTCGTTGAAAAACCGCAGACAGGGCATGATCGGACCTTCCTTTCTTGCCAAACCTGCGGGATGAGCGGGATGAAGAGGAAGAGGAAGAAGAACGGGAAACCCGCAAGCCAGAGGATGGCAGTACCAAGGAGCGAGCCCGCGAGGAGCAGGACGCTCAACACGTAAGGTCTCGTCTCATCACCTCCCGGACAGCATGGGCGGGAAGGGCCGATACAGCGTCCCCGATGTCCCGTCCGAGGTCGCGGGCACCCAGCAGGGAGACGAGCAGCCGGGAACCTGTGCCTGCTGCAAGGATTGGGTTCGCCCCTGATGCCTGCTGCACCGTCTGGACGGCGCCTCTCACCATCTCCCCCTGTGTCTCCCAGAACGATGCTGCAACGGCCATGGCCCCGTCCTCCCCTATCTCCGGCAGGTCGGCACACACGACCCGTGCCAGCCGCCGGAGGCAGAATTCCCTGTCCTTTCCCCGTCCGTCCGGTGTTTCGCAGGTATACTCTTCCTCGCGGATATGGCCGAGGGCAAGGTGGGCATCAGCGCTCGTCGCGAAGTACTCGGAACTGACGGGCGTTGGGACGCCGTTGATCTGGACATTCCTGATGACGGCCGGGATCGGGGTCCGGAGGAGTCCCGTATAGAGGAGGTACCCCCTCTGGAGACGCGCCAGGTCGGAAAGACCCCGGAGGCTTTTGGGGGAGGAGAGGGGAATGATGTCGGTCGTGGTGCTCCCCATGTCGACCAGGAGACCGCCGGGGCAGAGGGAATGGAGGTAGACTGCTGCGGCGAACCAGTTCGCGGCTGCAAGTGCAGGGGTAGGGGAGTCATGGAACCTGCCATCGGTCCCATAAAAGAGGGCCCCGGGAAACACTTCCCTGACAGTCCGGACGATCCATGCAATACCCTCCTCCTTGGTGGAAAAGCAGTCGGCGAGTTCCCCACTCATGACGACGGCAGCCCCTTCCCTTCCCTCGTCCCTGTAGCGGGAGAGGATGTCCCGGAGTGGCGCCCCCTTCCAGAGCGGGCAGTAGTGGGTGTGGACCCCTGAACCTGTCACGACCTTGACGTTTGCACCCCCCACGTCGATTCCAATCACAGGAACTCCACCGCCCCGTGGCTGTCGAACCGGGCCCGGCGCCTCATGTGGACGGACTCCGGGCCCCCGCCCTTCGATGCCTGGACCAGGATGTCGGCGATCTCCTCCTCCATGCATGCCGCAATCCCGATGACACTCGTCGTCACCCGCGGGTTGACGTCTACAACGTAGGGCCTGTCTGCAAGGACGATATCGATCCCCACGTACCCCTGGCACCCCAGGACCTGGAGAGCCCGGACGGCCGTCCCGACGACCTCACCGTGCCGGGGATGGTCAAGGGGGGTCTCCCCGCCCCTGTAATGGAACTCTCCGGAAGGGCCGACACGGACGTCCTGGCGGTTCACCGCGAGGAGGAGGGGCGGCTTCCCGGTGTAGTACGAACACGCATCGCCGACGACCCTGCTTCCGACCAGGCTCACGCTCAAATTTTCCCCGTCAATGAACTCCTGGGCGGTCTCGCCCGGACCAGGCTTCTCATCGGAGAGCCGGACATTGACCGACCCGCACCCTGCAACGGGTTTGATGACCTGTTTCCCGGGTGACGGGGCTCCCGGAACCGGGATACCATGGCGTGCCAGGATGCGGCCGCACTGGACCTTGTCAGCGCAGATAGCCGCGTTCATGCTCCCGCAGCCGACGTTATGCGTGAGACGCTCCAGAACGGAGGTATAGGAAAAGAGGAGGTGGTCGGGGGCGATCACGAGCCCGACGTCGCATTCAGGGGCCAGTCGGCGGATCTCGCCGAGGAAATCGCTGCCGTCCGGTGTGACAACCTCGTACCCGCACCGGGAAAAGCTCCGGGAGAGGACGTCGAGCATCGCTTTCCCCTCGGGAGCAAGGCGGGGGTCGTGGAACGTTGCATACTCCGCCAGGAGCGCTTTCATGCCATGTACATTGGTTCCCCTTTCAGATAGGCATGACGATCGATCAACTATTTCTCCCCTTCCTCCCAATGGGATGGTGACATGAAACCCCGGGTCCTCCTCACCAACGATGACGGGATCAATTCTGCAGGTCTCTGGGCTGCCTACGAAGCCCTTTCCCCCTTCTCGGACGTGACCGTTGTGGCACCGGCAACCCAGCAGAGTGCTGTGGGGCGATCGATCTCCATCTTTGAGCCGATCCGGGCACACGAGGTGGAGATGAACGGTGTCACTGCCTATGCTGTCGGTGGAAAGCCGACCGATGCTGTCATCATCGGGCTCTATGCGCTGGACATCCGCCCCGCGATGGTCGTGAGCGGGATCAACATCGGGGAGAACCTCTCGTTTGAGTCCATCATGACGTCCGGCACCGTCGGAGCAGCACTCGAGGCGGCAAACCAGGGGACCCGTGCAATCGCATTCTCCCTCCAGGTGGAGGACCAGGGCGACAAGTTCGGCGACCCGCGGAGGCACCGGCAGAGTTTCGAGCCCTCAAAGAGGGTCGTGAGCGAGGTATGCCGGACATTCCTCGAGAGGCCCTTTCCCCGCGGCGTCGACGTCCTGAACGTGAACATCCCATCGGCTGTGAAGGGCGGGTACGAGATTACGCGCCTCGCGGAGAAGCTCTTCGCAACAGGCGTGGAAAAGAGGCTTGACCCCCGGGGAAGGCCGTACTTCTGGATCAATGGCCCCCTCATAGCCGATGCGGGAGAGGGGACGGATGTGCATGCCATCCGGAAGGGAAACATCTCCCTGACCCCGATTACCCTTGACTGCACGGCAGCGGGTGCAAAGGATGAACTATCCGCTATCTTTTCCCATAACCGGGAGGGAAAGAGGAGATGAGACCCGATCCCCGGGAAAAGGCCAAAATTAATGCCGGCAGGAAAGCCGCCGAGATGGTGGAGGACGGGATGGTGCTTGGCCTTGGGACAGGTTCAACCACGCACCATTTCATGGTCCAGCTCGCCGAGAGGATACGAAAAGAAGGGATACGCATTGCAGGGGTTCCAACCTCCCTCCAGACGGAAATACGTGCCCGTGCACTCTCCATTCCCCTCACAACCCTCGATGACTGCCCCTGTCCCGACCTTGCCGTCGATGGTGCTGACCAGATCGACCCGGGCTTCCGGCTGGTAAAGGGAAGGGGTGCAGCCCTTACCCGTGAAAAGGTGGTGGCAGCGGCGTCGGCAGGAATTATCATCATTGCCGGTGAGGAGAAGCTCGTGGAACGCCTTTCCGGAACAGTCCCTGTCGAAGTAATTCCCTTTGCCGTCACCCCTGTCATGAGAGCACTGGAAAGGCTTGGTGGAACCCCCTCCATCCGGGAGGGAAAGGAAAAGGATGGCCCTGTTATCACGGATAACGGAAATTACATCGTGGACTGTGCCTTCCCCGAGATACCTGATCCTCCCGGCCTGGAAGAGGAGATCACGGCGCTGCCAGGGGTGCTCGAGTGCGGGCTCTTCTGCCGGTATGCAAAAAAAACACGTGTGCTTGCCGGGAGAGCAGACGGGTGCAGAGTCGTGAAGAAAAGGCCGGTTCAGGAGATATAGTCGCGGACCTGCTGGATCAGCCGGAGCTGGTTTGTAATTTCTCTCTTCTTCTCCTGTTCAATGCTGTCCATGATATCGTGGATTGGCCTGGAAAGCCTGTAAATCTTGACGGGCCTCCCCTTGTTCTCTGCCTTTGTCTCCCTGTTCTCCACCCATTTCTGCTCCGTCATGGTCGCCATCGCGATACTGACCTCGGGCTGACGGAGGTCGGTGCCCCTCTCGATATCACGGGACGTCGCCTCCTCTGTATGGGCCAGGTAGATGAGGACTTTTGCCACGTTCTTCTTGAGCCCGATCTGGACAAGAAGGTCGGCCAGTTCCTCCTCCCGTGGAGTGAAGTACATAACATTCCTCGATTTCATGGATTGCACCGCTTCCAGAATTATTGGCAAAGGTTACATAAAAAGATTATTATTATTTATAAAGAGATAAATGACAGATAATAAAATTATTTAAAGGAGTCCAAGGTTTTTGAGGTCTGTGAGGATCTTCTGGACGGCCTTGCGGGCATCGTCCGGTTCCTTGCCGCCGGTGATGATCAGCTTCCCCGAACCAAAGAGGAGGACGACGACTTTTGGGTTCTCCAGCCGGTAAACAAGCCCCGGGAACTGCTCCGGCTCGTACTCGATGCGGTCGAGGTTGAACCCCACTGCAATCTTGTTCAGGTTGATCCCTGAGCCAAGGTCCGCGGAAGTGACGATATTCTGGATCTTGTAGGTGAGCTTCTTCGGGATCTCGATATTCAAGCCACGGAGGAGGTTCCCGAGGATATCAAGGCCCTGGGAGAGGCTCTCGATACTCTTTGCACCCGTCAGAACAACCTTGCCCGAGCCAAAGACAAGGGCGGCTATCTTTGGCTGTTGCATCCTGATGACAACGCCAGGGAACCTCTTCTTATTGTATTCAGCGTCTTTTATCTGGGAGGCCAGGGCAGGGAGATCCAGGTAATCCGTCACCTTGGCAGAGGCAACGATGTTTTCAATTTTGAGAGAGTCCTCTGGATTAACCTTCATATTTATAAATGAACCCGGGCAGTATATAAACAGTTGGGTGAGAGGGGATTCGCTCTTTCGGGGAGGGGCGTGCCAGGAGAGAAATACCCGATGGGGACATATTCCCCTTGACGCATTCGAAGGCAGGCTGAGGGAAAGGTACATCAGTGGGTAAAAAGAAACAGGGGGACTAGTGTATGAAACCTGTCCGGGGACAATCCCAGGGTCTCAACGAGGTCGTTGCATCCATCCTCATGGTCGTCCTTGTCATCGCTCTTGCGATCATAATCGGGGGTATTGTTTTTGGCTATATCACAATCCAGCCCAAGTCGGCCTACATCCCTCCACGGGTGGAGATGGTTGACTATGCAGGCAAGCAGGCAATAAGTCTCTATTCCCGGGGTGGGGATAACGCAGCCCTTGACCCGGCCCTGGAGGGAAGCTATGTCCTCGAGATATACCTGGATACAGACCAGGGGACATTCAAGGTGATACCGGATGACTCTGCCACAACATGGAACCCGGGCCAGACAATTTACATTTACTACAACCAGTCCCTCTCGCAATACCGCACGGGGTATGATGTACCTCAATTCGTGCCGGATGCTTTCCCGGCGGGAAATATCCTCCTCCGGGTCGTTGACCAGAGGGCAAAGTTGCTGGTGTTCAAGGAGGGGATAGCGGTGGGTGGCGGTGGGACAGGCATGCCGAAACCGATGGGGACACCTTCATGTGGAACCATTACAGGGAGATTGTATAATTACCAAAACAACAGCGGGCTTACGGGTTGGACTGTTCAATACCGGTCTAGGAAAAATCAGGGAGACCCATGGTCGCAGTGGACAGGCACAATAACTGGAACAGGAGGAACGTATACATTTTCCAACCTCAATTATCAGCCCGCCACCTTTTATGAAGTAGGCGTCGTAATTCAACCAGGGTGGAATTTGCAACAGCCCCAATCCAATTACACATTTTTATTAAATCCGGGACAACAATGCTATAGTACTGGAGTTGATTTCGGCGTTCAAAAATCGTAGAAAGGGTATAATAGGGGGCATAAATCAAGAATCACCACTCTTGTCGGGTAAGAACTCTTTTGATTATTTAAAATTTATACAATTTTTTAGATGAAAAAGAAACATCAGGTCCTAACTTGCTTCCCAAGCACATACCCTCTCGCCGCATGGGGTACCACAAAGGCGGGGCGTCAGCCCCGAGAGCGTCTGAGAAGGGGAGTGCAGTCTTGTCTTCTGCCCCGAGGGGGAGAATCCCCCTCCGGACCACCCCCTGGTGAGGATGGTGTGCGGGCAGGGTTGATTGGGGCGGTCATCAGGTGTGATGCATCACGGTCCTTCTCGCCGCATGGGGTACCACAAAGGCGGGGCGTCAGCCCCGAGAGCGTCTGAGTGTGGAAGTGCGGTTTCATAAATTGACCGGAGGGGGAGAATCCCCCTCCGGACCACCCCCTGGTGAGGATGGTGTGCGGGCAGGGTTGATTGGGGCGGTCATCAGGTGTTATGCAGCACGGTCCTTCTCGCCGCATGGGGTGCCACAGCGGCGGGGCGTCAGCCCCGAGAGCGTCTGAGAAGGGGAGTGCAGTCTTGTCTTCTGCCCCGAGGGGGAGAATCCCCCTCCGGACCACCCCCTGGTGAGGATGGTGTGCGGGCAGGGTTGATTGGGCACTTGTGATGTTCAGCCTACCATACCATTCCCTCTCACCATAAGGGGTGCCGCAGTGGCGGGGCAGTGGGTTCCGTCCCGAGAGGTTTGATGGATATGAGTTCTATCTGGTGCAGTGGAATCTTATGTGATGTAGTGACCGGAGGGAAGCAGGAGTAAGATCTCGAAATATCGTTTCTTGGGATAATCCACTTAAAAAATCCACCTCGAAAGGCCGATTAATTGCGCAACCCTGTCAGGGCCGGTATAAAAAACAGGAAAAATTGCCCGTTCAATCGTATTCGCGCCACGTGTGCCCGCACTCGCAGCAGCGGAAGAACCTGACCTCACTCTCATCAGCAGCCCGGAGCTGGCGGAGCCACCAGAAGGCGAGGTTATGCTCGCACTTGGGACACTTGACCGCAATGGTCGGGAGAGTGCGGACAGATCCCTCCTCCTCGACGATCACAATCTCCTTCTCGCGGCGTGACTTTGTGATCTGCATCTGGTCGTTCTTGTTAATCTTCCTGATGTATCCGCATTTCCGGCATTTCAACTGGCCAGCCGATGAGATCATGAGACTTCCGCATTCCGGACAGAACATGATGGCTTATGATAGGGCACCAGGCAAGATTAAGGCTTGGTTGGAAGAAAATGGATGAGAAACGGGTGAACCCTTTCGCACGGGAACGGGAAAGTGAGTCTGATGGGACCCTTTTTCTCTTTGAGCCACCCATAGAAGAGGGATGAAAGAGTTCATTGTCCTCTTCTCGTGCATCTTTTTCATTGCATTCCTCTTTCCCTGGAGTCTGCGGCGGTATTGTGCCATCCTGGGATGGGTGGGGGTAGTGCTCTTTTTATTTGCGGAAATACCGTACTACATCTCGATTAACAATGTCCTTTACCCGGTAATGGCCGTACTGGCTGTACCTTTTCTCCTGATAACCGTCAAATACCTCCTCTCCGGTGAACCGCTCCTCCTGCAGCTCTCGAGAGCTGCGGCGGTTGCGTTCCTCATCTACGCACCGTTTGCCTACACGCCGCTCGGTGACTGGTTGATTGCGGTGGTTGTCGGCCAGACAATCGATGTCCTGGGGTTCGCGGGGTTCGCGGTGGACCGGGTTGCGTGGAACATGGTCATGCGCAACGGGTTCCGGGTCGAGATCATCCTCGCGTGCACAGGTATCCAGGCGATTGCCATCATGCTCGGGGTGGTGAGTGCCGTGAAGACGACTTTTGGTCAGAAAATACTCGCGTTTCTCCTTGTCGTCCCGGTCATTTACGTCCTGAACATCATGCGAAACGTGGCGGTGATCGTGGCCTACACCGAGCAGTGGTTCCCCTACCTGCCTGAAATCGTTGGGAACGGCGAAACCGGGTACGAGAGCTTTTTCTGGGCCCATAATGTCTTCGCCGAGGGATTGGCCCTCCTCCTCCTGATCGGGATAGCATGGGGGCTCTTCCGGATTGTCCCGGAACTCGCCTCGTTTGCAACAGACCTCGTGGACCTCTATGCCGGAGAGGTCAGGAGAGTCGCCGGTAGAGGTACGTGATCCTCTGGATTGCCGAGAGGTTCGTGCAGATTGCGATGATGATGACAGAAAGCCAGATATAGCCTGTCAACCCGCCGACGAGGAGAACGAGGCACGTCTCAGGCCTCCCGAAGAAACCCACCCCCTCCAGGGGGTCCCCGATCTTTCCATCGATCCTCTCCTGGTAACCTATCTCGGCGTACACGACCGGTTTGATGAACGTGTTCATCAGTGAGCCGGTGATCGCAAGAGCGACAACGAGGAAGTCCGCGGTCGGGGGAAGGGAGAACAGTCTGCTGACGAGGGGGATACCCGAGACCCCTATACCGGCGAGTACCAGTGCATCCACGTACTTGTCCACGATCCAGTCAAAGACAGCCCCGAAGCGGGTCTGGGTCGAGGTCTGCCGGGCCACGGACCCGTCGACGAGATCGAGGACCACCGAGGCGAGGAGTGCTATACTCCCTGCAAGGAACAAGCGGAGAGAGAAGAGGATTGCACAGAGGATCCCGCAAAGGAGTGCAAGGAACGAGACCTGGTTTGCAGAGAGTCCTGCCCGGGAAAAGAGGACTGCCAACGGCTCGATGTACCGCATGAAGCGGGGCCGGAGTGCAGTGATGTTCATGTCTAAGTACCATGCCGGGACGGCGGATAATGTTTATCTTGGCAGTGGTGGCAAAACCCAGGAAAAAGCCGCTTTTCCCCTTTCGATCCCGTGGGCAGGACAGGGGGATCCACCGGGAAACTCAAGGAACTTCTATATCCGAGCAACACGAAACACCTCTCTCAGGAGACCTGGACTGCCGTGAACCAACCGACGCGACGCCCGCACGTCCTGATGATGTCAGAGATCACGGTCGATGGGAAGCTCACCCTGAAGAAAGGGGCGTCGAGCAAGATCCTAATGAAATACATGGACCATGCCACCGAGATCCTCCTCCACCAGACCCGTGCGGCCTGCGATGCCATCATGGTGGGGTCCCGGACCATCCGGATCGATAATTCCTACCTTACGGTGCGGCTCGTTGAGGGAAAGAGCCCTCTCCGTGTGATCCCGAGCAGCATGGCAGACATCCCTCCGGACGCAAACGTGCTCGGACCCGACGCCCCGACAGTCATTGCCGTCTCGAAGAAGGCACCCCGCGAGAACGTCGAGATGCTCAGGGAAAAGGGGGTCTCTGTCGTGACCGTGGGAGATGACCGGGTTGACCTCCCCCTCCTCATGGAGACCCTCACCGATGACTTCGGCGTGCGGACCATGATGCTCGAGGGTGGCCCGACACTCAACTGGCACATGCTCCATCACCGCCTCGTCGACGAGATCCGGCTCATCCATCTCCCCTTCATTGTCGGGGGATCTGACACGCCGTCACTCGTCGGGGGGATGCGCATCGAGGACGAGTCACAGATGATCCGCCTGTCCCTTGCCAGGCATTACATGTGCGGGAGTAACCTCGTGACGGAGTGGAGGGTATGCTATGGAGGGGGAGGAACCAGCAGTGGAGGAGAACAGAGAGCATAAAGATCCCTCCTCCCGGCGCCACGCTTTTGTCCTGGGAATTATCATCGTTCTCCTCGTTGCAGGTGGCGCAGCAGCCTGGTTCTTTCTCTCGTCCCATTCAAGGGACATGGGCATATCAGTCATCCGTCTGGAAGGGGTGCTCGTGACGGGTGAAGGGGCCGGCGGGGGATACACCGGGTCGGAATCAATTGGGCGTGCCCTCCGTGACGCTGCGGAAGACCCGTTCGTTGATGCGATTGTCCTGCGGGTCAACAGTCCCGGGGGCACTCCGGCGGCCGCCCAGGAGATCATCCGGGACATCGCGTATGCAAAACAGAGAAAACCTGTCGTTGTCTCCATGGGAGACATCGCCACGTCTGCTGCCTATTACATATCAGCCTCTGCAAACCGGATCTATGCAAATCCTGATACCATCACCGGCGGGATAGGGACGTCGTGGACTTTCATCGATATCTCCGAGTGGCTGCGCGAGAGAAACATCAGCATCGAGATCATCGCCTCGGGGAGCAGGAAGGACATGGGATCAGGGTTGCGTCCACTGACACCCGAGGAGAGGGAATATGCCCAGAAAATCGTCAACGAGAGTAACGAAAGGTTCCTTGCCGATATCCTTGCTGCCCGGTCAATTAACAGGAGCATCGTTGCGGACGCCCGGGTGATGAGGGGCCAGGACGCCCTGGATGCCGGACTCGTTGACGAGCTGGGAAACCTCAATGATGCCATCGAGGGGGCACGCCGGCTGGCGTCCGGCGGCTCCCCCTAGGGAATACCTGGTCACACCATGGCTGCAGGGTCGGCCTTCATGAACTCCCTGCACACCGTCGTCGCATACTGGCCGGGTCCGAGCTCAAAGGAGAGGGTCACGTCCGTCCCCTCGATCTGCGATGTCACTGTTGTGCGAAGGGGGACCGGGCGAAGGGCGCCTTCGTACCGCGTCCCGATCAATTCTGATGCCCTGGCAAAGTCACCGTGAGAGATTCCGTACTGCTCGAGGAGAGACGCCATTACCCGGTCGTCCTCTCCACCGGGGTCTGGGGGATGCGCTCCCGGTATGCGGATGGCGACACTGCAGCGGCCCCGGGAGACAAGAGCACGGGCAGTCTGGAGCATTGGTGGCGTGACCCTGTCCTCCCTGCCGTCGGCAAAGAGGAGCCAGTCGCCGGGTTCCGGGCTCGAAAAATCGGGCTGCCTTTCCATCCGGGTAGAGAGGACGCAGTTGTAGAGGCAGGACTGGAATGCACTGACAAAGAGGGAGAGGAGACGCGGCGGGAGCGAGAAGAGTGCCCCCCGGTAGTCACCCGGATGGGAAACCAGGTAGTGGAGCATGGCCCTCTCGTAGGTGAGTGTCACCGGGAAGGACCGGAGGGCAGCGGCGGGATCCTGGGACTGGAGGTACTCCTGGCGTGCAGCGCGGGTCCCGGGCAGCTCGGCAGGGCAGGCCTTGCCGACGTAGCAGTTCACGGCTCCTTCCAGGTCTCCCCGAAGAATATGGAGTCCTACCAGGTGGGTGATGGGTCGTACCACCCCGAACCGCTGGATACCAAAGTAGTTGGGAATCCCGCGGCAGCACGTCTCTGTCACCGCGGCCACCTCCCCCCCAAGGTCCGGGGAGTGGCAATCCCTGATAGTAATTGAGAACTTATTTCCGATATGGTCCCCCAGGGCAAGGGGGTGTTCTGACCTGCCGACAGGGACGATCTCGATATCCTTCAGGGACACCCGTGCCACCTCGTCTTCCGTCACGTTGTAGAGGGCTATCAACTGGCTGGTGAGGGCGTGGGTGTCCTTTGTCCCCGTCCACGAGACGCGCCGGTGCGAAATCGAGAGTTTTCGCGCGATCTCACGCGCTGCCCGCTGCATCTCCCAGTTCCTCTTGGTGAGGCGGCAGATAAGGTAGGGCCCTGTCTTCCCTGGCGAAAAAGAGACCTCGTCAACGGCGAAATCTTCCGCCCGCTCCCGCAGCCTTCCACCGATCCCGGGAGTATCGCTTGCATAGCAGCGCATTCCCACATACCGTTCCAGGGGGTAGGGGCTCTCTCTCATGGGTCAGTCAGCAGTCTCCCGGTAACCTGGGTTGCAGGATCCCGGGCAGGATACCCTGTCCCTGTCATAGGAGAGGGAGAGAACTCGTGATCCTGTCCAGGTCCTCTGTTTTTGCAGGTCCAAGGCCAAGCGCTGTCACCGTCCCCGGGGGGATCTCGGTGAGGCCGGCATCTTGGACCAGGCCTGTTGCGATCCCAGCATGCTCCGCAAGGGACTTCAGTTCAAGGAGATCCCTTTCGCCGGGGACTTTCAGGACAACTTTTTTCTGGCCTTCCTGGAACCACCTCTTTTTCGTTGCAGGATCAGCCCGCTCGTACGCGGTGATGGCGGCATGGGCCACCTGTGCGCACGTCTTGCCACAGCTCATCCTGATGTCACTCCTGACGATGATGCACTGTTTCCAGACAAATTGTGGTTCTTTCTCCATTGGTGGGAGAATGTTGCCCCTCCGAGGTGAAAAATGGGTGTGAAGGTGGCAGGATTGGGGGCCCAACCAGGGGCAATCCCCTCCCGGGGCCGCCTGCAGGTGGAAGGAGCATCCCCCAGTGGCCGGGCAGACCGTGGATATCAGGCAAATCCGGGACCCACCGGATCCCTTGATACTCCCTGCTGACCAAGTGAGAAAGGGAAGATGCCGGAGCAGTTTGACGTCGTCGTGGTCGGCGGTGGCCCGGCCGGAACCGCGTGTGCCAGGCTGTGCGCAGAGCAGGGCCTCTCGGTCTGCCTCATCGAGGAACACACATCTGCCGGGATCCCTGTCCAGTGCGCAGGACTTCTCTCTCTGGCAGCCTTCGAAGGGTGCAGGGTCTCGCGATCCTCCATCATTGGAACAGTCAGGGGGGCCCGGATAGTCTCTTCACAGGGCCCCGTCCTCTCCTTTGATGCCGACGTCCCCAAGGCACACGTGGTCGATCGTGCCGTCCTTGACCGGGAGATGCTCTGGAACGCTGCCCGGGCCGGTGCAGAGGTCCGGATGAAGACTGCATTTTTCCACCGGGAAGGACACCGCATCGTGACGCGGGGCGTCAACGGGAAGGAAGAGATTTCGTTTCGGGTCCTGGTTGCAGCGGACGGGGCCCGGAGCAGGATTGCCCGGCTGATGGGGATGCCCCCTCCGGCCTTTGTCCTTGGAGGCCTCCAGGCAGACATCTCCTGTCCCCTCGAGGGGGGGATGGTCGAGATTCACCCGGATGCATCGCCCGATTTCTTCGGGTGGGCAATTCCTATCGGTCCCCGGAGGGCACGGGTGGGTCTTGCAGGTCTGCGTGATGTACAGTCGAGGTTTCTCTCCTTTATCCGGAATTTCTCCGACGGGGGACACGAGGCATGCGTCCACCTGGTGAGTGGGGCGATCCCGGTGGGTCCCCGGGCGCGCACGTACGGGAACCGTACCCTCTTTGTGGGTGATGCAGCAGGGATGGCCAAGCCGACCTCGGGGGGAGGGGTCTACACCGCCGTCAGGGCGGCAGGACACGCCGCAAAAGTCATCGGCGACGCCATATCCCGGAACGATTACGGTGACCGGGTACTTTCCCGGTACGAAAAAGCATGGAGGGAAGATTTCGGGCGGGAGCTCTCGCTCGGGTTGAAGCTCTTTTTGGTCCGACAGAAGATGGACGCCGGTGATATTGCAGCCATCCTCACGCGGCTTGACGACCCCAGGGTCATCGCGGATATCGTTGCCCTCGGCGATATGGACCGGCCGGGACGGATCGTGCGCCGCCTTGTGACCCGGCCGGAACTTCTCCCCCTGGTGGGTACTATTTTTCGTTCATTGATTTATAAAAAGTATTAATCAATAACTTTTTGAGAGAACAAATAAAACATATCAATCGTATCGTAATACCACGGTGATCGTTGTGCACATTCCTGACGCGTTCATTCCCCTGCCCCAGGCAGCGGTCTACTGGATTATCGCCCTGATCTTCATCGCCCTCGCACTCCGGTGGGCAAGGGCCGAGATGAGAGAAGAAAAGGTCCCCCTCGTGGCAGTCCTCGCCGCAGGCATTTTTGCCATCCAGGCGGTCAACGTCCCGATTCCCTGGGGGACAAGCGGCCACATGATGGGAGCCGCGCTTGCGGCAGTCGTCCTTGGCTCTCCGTTTGCGGCAGTCTTCGTCCTGACACTCGTCCTCATCGTCCAGGGCGTCCTCTTTGGGGACGGGGGTATCACGGTGATGGGAGCAAACATCATCAACATGGGGGTCGTTGGCGGCTTTGTCGGGTACTACAGCTACCAGGGATTGAACAGGGTTTTCAAAAACCCGTACCCCTCGGCATTCGTCGCGGCCTGGTTCTCCCTGCTGGTTGCGGCACTGGTCTGCGCGGTTGAGATGGCAATTGCAGGGACGTTCCCACTCGGCCTCGGCCTCTTCTCCATGGGCCTCTACCATGCCGTCATTGGTGTCATCGAGGGGGCGATCACGGCGGCGGCACTCTACCTCATATTCACCGCGCGCCCCGACCTCATATCCACATCAGAGGGGGTGACTGCCTGATGCAGAGGGACAACCTCCTCATTTTTGGTGTCATCATCGCGCTCGCCATTGCAGTGGCGGCCCCCTTCATTGCGTCCAGTAATCCTGACGGCCTTGAGAGCGCATTTTTCGGGATATTCGGGGCAAAGGATATTCATGGCTCCGAATTGAACGAGGAAGCGGCAGGAGCAGCCGAGGAGCAGGTCACGGAGATAACCGGGAACACGTTCTCCTTTGCGGCCCCCTTCCCGGATTACTCGATAGAGGGGCTCTCCAAGATGGGCGAGGCCCTCGCGGTAGCCATCGGGACTCTCCTCGTGCTTGCCGTTGCGTTCGGTCTTGGGCGGGCCTTCTCCCGCACGGAATAAAAGAATACCTATTTACTTTTTTGGGACCTACCCGTTCCGGGACAATCTGGCCATGCACCTCATCGAGACCAGGGACCTCTGTTACGTCTACCCCGGAAACGTCAGGGGACTTGACCGGGTGAACTTCATTGCACCCCGGAACACACGGATCGCAGTGATAGGTGCTAACGGAGCCGGGAAGAGCACGCTTTTCAAGCACTTCAACGGCATCTTCCAGCCGACATCAGGGAGCGTGCTCATCCGCGGAGAGCCCATCACGAGGGACACTCTCAGGGAGGTGAGGAAGTTCGTCGGCGTTGTCTTCCAGAACCCCGATGACCAGATCTTCTCCCCCACGGTTGAACAGGACGTGGCGTTCGGCCCCCTCAACCTCGGTCTCGACGAGGAGACCGTCCGGCACAGGGTCGAGGAAGCACTCCGGGTGGTGGGCATTGCCCACCTCCGGGACCGTGTCCCCCATCACCTCTCCGGGGGAGAGAAGAAGCGGGTGGCAATAGCCGGTATCATCGCGATGGAACCCCAGGTCCTTGTCCTTGATGAACCGACAGCAGGGCTCGACCCTCACGGGGTCCGGGACCTCGTGGACTTCATCAACTCGCTTGCCCGCAGATACGGTATGACCGTGATCTTCTCGACCCACGACGTCTCGCTCGTCCCTGAGATGGCCGACATCGTGTACGTCATGCACCAGGGGAGAGTGGTCGCGAGCGGCAGCTGCAGGGAGATCTTCGTGCAGCAGGACCTCCTTGCATCGGTCCGCCTGGAAGTGCCGGTGGTCCCTCGCCTGATCGGTGCCCTCCGGGAGGAAGGTGTCCAGATCACCATGGCTTACACGTTTACCGAGGCAAAGGAAGCGTTTCTCGAGGCCTTCAGGAGGAAGGGATGATCGAGGACCTCTTTTTCATCGAGAAACAGACATACAGGAAGAGTCCCCTCCACGACCTGGATGCCAGGGCCAAGATCATCCTCTCTTTTGCCGCGATCATCGCAATGGTTGCAGTCCCCTACTCGCCGCTCGTTTTTCCGGTCGGGGGAACCTTTTTCCTCCTGTTCGTCATCCTCTGGGGGCTCTCGCGGCTCTCACCCCTCGTCTATGCAGGCAGGATCCTCATGGTCCTGCCTTTTGGCCTCTTCATCATCATCGTCCAGGTCTTTGTGCAGAACCCCTATTACCCGGCATTTACCGCGATTGCAGACCTTCCCTTCGGTATCCACGTTTACCGCGAATCAGTTGAGTTTGCGACCATTCTCCTCGTCAAGTTCCTGGTCTGCATATCGTTCATCGTCCTGCTCTCCTCGACGACACGGGTGCAGGACCTGCTCGAAGGGGCAGGGAGGCTCGGCCTCCCGGCCGAGTTCACCCTTACGCTGGGAATGATGATCCGGTACATCTTTGTATTCGGCTACATCTACCGGAAGGTAAACGAATCCCTCGCAGCCCGCTGCTTCTCGCCCTTTGACTCCCGGCTCCCCTACCGGTACAGGCTGAGAACGCTTGCATATACCGTTGGCACGCTCTTCATCAGGTCCTACGAGCAGGGAGAACGCACGTTCATGGCCATGCTCTGCAGGGGGTACGGCCGCGAGAGCCACCTCTACATCAGGAAAAAACCGATGGGAAGGGGTGATTACCTCTTCCTTGCCACCTGCCTGCCGGTGGTCATCTGCACCCCCGTCATTGCGTGGCTCCTCTCTTCCGGCCTGGTCTGAACGAACACTTTTTTTCTTTCGGGGGCGCTCTCTCTCCTATGACAAGCCCGTTTGGACGAGGTTTTATCACCAACCTGGTACACATCTGCAAGCACTTTTCCCAGAAACCCGAGGAGGCATTCTACGGGGCGGCCGATCACCTCCAGGACTTCATCGTTCCCGAGCAGTTCAGGGGCACGGAAGTCGAGGAACTGGCCGACAGGCTGCGAAAACGGATTGTCTGGCACCAGCCGGGGACATTGGACAGGGAGGAAGCAGAAGAGGTGCGGAAGCTGATCAACAGGCTGATCATTGCCATCGACAAGGGCCTCGGCATCAAGGACCCGGATCTCGGGGAATTCCAGTAATCATCCCGATTTTCCCCTAATTAGGCTTATGTGGTCGGGCGTCCAATACTTTATGTGACGCCCGTTCTGGAGAAAGAAGTGTATTTTTTTAACGGGGGAGAGTAATGGCCGACACTTACGATGCATCACATATCACGGTACTTGAGGGTCTCCAGCCGGTACGGGAACGTCCCGCGATGTACATCGGGAGTACCGATTCGCGGGGACTCCACCACCTTGTCTACGAGGTCGTCGACAATTCGATTGACGAGGCCCTGGCAGGATTCTGCACGTCGATATGGGTGACCATCCACAGTGACGGGTCTATCTCCGTCCTGGATAACGGTCGGGGAATTCCCGTCGACGAGATGAACAATACCCGGAAGAGTGCGCTCGAGGTTGTCCTCACCGTCCTCCATGCAGGGGGAAAGTTCGACAAGAGTACCTACCAGGTCTCGGGGGGCCTCCATGGTGTCGGGGTCTCGGTCGTCAACGCCCTGTCCCGGTGGCTCCATGCCCGTGTCTACCGGAATGGAAATATCTACGAGATGCGTTTTGAAAGGGGAAAGGTCACGAGTCCCCTCACATCCCGGGAGGAGAACCTCGGGGAACTCGAAGCCCGGTACCAGGACTGGTACGGGTCACGGCCACCGTTCCGGGGTTCCGACCGGGCCGGTTTCCTCGAGAAGTTTGGAAACCGCCTTTCCGGGACCCTCATCACTTTCTTCCCTGACGAGACTGTCTTCGAGACTGTCCGGTTTGACTATGACATCCTTGCCCACCGGCTGCGGGAGCTTGCATTTCTCAACGCGGGGATTTCCATCTCCCTTGCGGATGAGCGGACAGGTGACCGGGAGACATTTCACTACGAGGGGGGCATTACGGAGTACGTCCGTTTCCTCAACACAGGGACCGAACCGCTCCATCCGGATGTCATTTACTTCAAGAAGAACGACCCGGATACGCGGACAGACGTCGAGGTGGCCCTCCAGTACAGCACGGCATACTCGGAACAGGTCTTCTCGTACGTCAACAGCGTCAATACGAGGGAAGGTGGCACCCACCTGGAAGGTTTCCGGAGTGCAATAACGAAGGCGGTCAATGCATCGGCCCGGAAGAATAACCTGATCAAGGAGACCGGGCTTTCCATCCGGGGAGAGGACGTTCGTGAGGGCCTGACGGCCATTGTCAGCGTCAAGCTGCCAAATCCCCAGTTCGAGGGGCAGACCAAGATGCGCCTGGGCAACAGCAACGTGAAGGGAATCGTTGATTCACTCGTTTACCAGTCCCTCACGGATTACTTCGAGGAGAACCCCCGTGTCCTTGCCGTGATTGTAGATAAGGTCCTGACCGCGGCCAGGGCCCGCGAGGCTGCCAGGAATGCCCGGGAACTTGCACGGCGGAAGAGTACCCTCGAGAGCTCGGGTCTCCCGGGGAAACTGGCGGACTGCTCCGAGAAGGACCCGGCAAAAAGCGAGATCTACATCGTGGAGGGGGACTCCGCGGGGGGTTCAGCAAAGCAGGGTCGGGACAGGAGGTTCCAGGCTATTCTCCCCCTCCGCGGCAAGATCCTGAACGTCGAGAAGGCGACCCAGCACAAGATCCTCAAGAATGCCGAGATACAGGCCCTGATCTCTGCCATCGGCACGGGTGTCGGGGAACAGTTCGATCCCGAGAAAGCCCGGTACCACAGGGTCATCCTGATGACAGATGCCGACGTTGACGGCGCCCACATCAGGACCCTCCTCCTCACCTTCTTCTTCCGGTACATGAAGAGGCTGATCGAGGAGGGATACGTGTACATCGCCCAGCCACCCCTTTTCCGCGTCGCCAAGGGCAAGGTCGAGAAGTACGCGTTCCGCGAGGAGGAGATGAAAGAGATACTCAGGGAACTGGGGGAGAAGGGTGTGACCGTCCAGAGGTACAAGGGTCTTGGAGAGATGAATGCCGGGCAGTTATGGAGCACGACAATGGACCCCGCGAGCCGGGTCCTCAAGCGCGTCACCATCGAGGATGCGAGTTTCGCCAGCGAAATATTCGAGAAACTGATGGGAGAGGACGTGGGTGCCCGGCGCGACTTCATCAAGCGACATGCCAGGGAGGTGACGAACCTTGACATCTGACCCTGCCGCCGCGTCCGAGACCCCTGCCGGTGCTGCGCACCGGGTCATCCCGATCAACATCGAGGAGGAAATGAAGACCTCCTACATCAATTACGCGATGAGCGTCATCATTGGCAGGGCGATACCTGATGTCAGGGACGGGTTGAAGCCCGTGCACCGGCGGTCGCTCTTCTCCATGTGGGAGATGGGGAACACCCATGACAAACCGACGAGGAAGAGTGCCCGCGTGGTCGGGGACGTGATGGGGAAGTACCACCCCCACGGCGATGCGGCGATCTATGACACCATCGTCAAGATGGCCCAGCCCTTCTCCTACCGTTACCCCCTCATCGAGGGGCAGGGGAACTTCGGGTCGATCGACGGTGATGCCCCCGCGGCGATGCGATACACCGAGGTGAGGCTCGATCCCCTGGCCGAGGAGCTCCTCCATGATATCGAGAAGGAGACCGTTGAGTTTGTCCCGAACTTTGACGAGTCGCTCAAGGAACCCGTTGTCCTCCCGGCAAAGGTCCCCAACCTCCTCCTTAACGGCTCAAGTGGGATTGCCGTCGGGATGGCGACAAACATGCCACCCCATAACCTGCGGGAGGTCTGCAGTGCCCTCGTCCAGTACATCGATACCCCCGATGCCCCCCTCGACGTCCTCATGCAGCATCTCCCGGGGCCGGACTTCCCCACTGGCGGCATCATCATGGGCAGCGAGGGTATCAGGAGCGCGTACCTGACGGGCCAGGGGAAGGTCGTCATCAGGGGCGTCGCCGAGGTCGAAGACAGGGGCAGCCGGGGTGAGCGGATCATCATCACCGAGATACCGTTCCAGGTCAACAAGGCCCGGCTGATCGAGCATATCGCAGAACTCGTCAGGGAGAAGAAGATCGAGGGGATATCCGATATCCGGGACGAATCCGACAAGGAGGGCCTGCGGGTGGTCATCGACCTCAAGAAAGGTGCTTCCGGTGCAATCATACTCAACCAGCTCTACAAGCATACGAGCCTTGAGAGCACATTTGGCATTATAAACCTGGCAATCGTCGAAAACCAGCCCCGGGTCCTTTCCCTCCAGGGGCTTTTCCACGAGTTCATCGCCCACCGGATCGAGGTAATCCGCCGCCGGAGTGAGTTTGACCGGAGGAAGGCACAGGAACGCGTCCACATCCTCGAAGGACTGCTGCTTGCTCTCTCCCGGATCGACGAGGTCATCGCCGCCATCAGGGCATCGGAGACGGCAGATACCGCGAGGGAGACCCTTATCGCCCGCTTTGGTCTCGATGATGCCCAGGCCGCGGCAATCCTCCAGATGCAGCTGCGCCGGCTCGCAGCTCTCGAGCAGAAGAAGATCCAGGACGAGAGGGACGATCTCCTTCGGGAGATTGCACGCCTTTCGGAGATCCTCTCGGACGAGAAGAACATCCGGCGGGAGATCCGAAAGGAACTGGTCGAGATCGCAGAAAAGTACGGGGATTCCCGCCGGACAAGGATCTCCGGCGAGGTCACGCTGATCGAGAAGGAGGACATGATCGAGGACAAGAAGGTCCTTGTTTCCCTCACCTCCCTCAACTACATCAAGCGGATGGACCTCGACACCTACCGCCAGCAGAGGAGGGGCGGGAGGGGGATCATAGGGATGTCCACGAAGGAAGAGGACTACGTGACAGACGTCTTCGTGGCGAATACCCATGATTACCTCCTCTGTTTCACCACGACGGGAAGGGTCTACTGGCTCAAGGTCTACGACATCCCCGAGGGGTCACGAACGAGCCGGGGGAAAGCAATCGTCAACCTCCTCAACCTGGTCAACGAGAAGGTCACCGCGGTCATCCCGGTCCGGGAGTTCGGACCCGACCGGTACCTCTTTTTTGCCACACGCCGGGGCATGGTACTCAAAGTGCCCCTCGAGGAGTTCTCACGGCCACGTTCCAGCGGGATCATCGCCATGAACCTCCGGGAAGGCGACGAACTCGTTGACGTCAAGATAACCGACGGTACCCGCGATGTCATCCTCACGACCCGGAAAGGCCAGAGCCTCCGCTTTTCAGAGGCCTCGGTGAGCCCGCACCACCGCGGTGCCATGGGCGTGATCGGGATCCGGATGCGGGGCAACGATGACCTCCGGGCAATCGCCCTGGTCGAAAAGGACCACCTCCTGACAGTCACGGAGAGCGGTTACGGCAAGAGGACCGATTTTGAGGAATTCCGTGGTCACGGGAGGGGAACGATGGGTGTCCGCAACATCCTGACGGAGTTCCGCGGGGGGGTCGTTGATGCAAAGGCTGTCTCTGACGACGACGAGATCATCCTGATGAGTGCGTCAGGTATCGTGATCCGGACAAAGGTGTCAGAGATCTCGATCCAGAAGCGGAGCACCCGCGGGGTACGGATCATGAAAATGGAGGAAGGGGACCGCGTCGTCGGCTTCACACTCCTCCAGCCCGAAATGGATGAATAAATCCTTCTTGATCCCTTTTTTTGGGATGATTACATGGATTTTAACCTTTTCCCCGAACCTTGTTCACCAGGCGGGTACCTCTCAAGTGGTGCGAAAAAAAGGGGGTCAGTCCAGTGGAATTGTCTCGAGCTGGGAGACCAGTTCCCAGATCCGCGTCCGGGCATGGACAGGCATGTTCGGATCGTTGCTGATCTCGTCGATCTTCGAGATGGCCTCGGCAGCGCGGAGACCTGATTTTTTGGAATTATTCATCAGCAGCTGGCGGGTCTCATCAGCGACCCTCCGGATATTTCGTGGTATGGTGCTGTCATCCATGATGTGCTGAAGCATCTGGATGCAGTTCTCGATGGTCTTTTCAGGGTTGGTCATGACAATCCCCTCCGGTGTCGTACATGAAAAACTCATCAATAACGAGTCATTCTTGAACTACTACCTTATATAGAGTACAAATAATATAAACCATGCGAAATGTCGGTGATAGGAAAGGGAGAGAGATATCCCGCCGGGAAGGGGAGTGACCCATGACGCGGGAAGACGAGATCATGGCGCGGTACCTCCTGAAAGGGGGAAAGATGCTCTCTGCAAGTTGTCCAACCTGTGGCTGCCCCCTCTTTGAAGTCGCCGGGAAGCGGCTCTGCGTCGTCTGCCAGGAGAGCAAGGCAGGCGAGGGAGCACCGGTTACAGGGTGGGAGGGTGATACAGGGGATAGCCCCCCGGAGAAGGGGCCCGTGCCCGCTGAGGCAGGTGTCCTTGGGTGCGCCCTCGAGCGGGCCCTCGTTCTTCTCTGCGAAAGGATCGGGCAGGAAGAGGACCCATCGCGGGTAAAAATCCTTGTCGATGCGGTTGCCGTCGGCGTGGAAACCCTTGCAAAGATCCCGCAGGTTTATGACAAGCGGTAGTCCCTGCGTGATAATTCCCAGATCTTTCGCGCCCTTTCCTTCCCAATCCCCTTGACGGCGAGGAGCTCTTCCTCGCTCGCGTTGGTCACGGCCCGGACCGACCCGAAGTGGTCGAGCAGGATCCGGGCATACTTGGGCCCGATGTCAGGGAAAGACGCGATAACCATTTCTGCCTGGGCACGGGCGGAAGGGGCTGATTTCCTCGCGGGGAGAGTCCGTTCCCTCTCGCCCCCCTCTTCACGGCGGGCAAGTACGCCGATGAGTTGGGCACAATCCTCCTCGTCGCGGGAAAAGAGGACACTTATCCCGAGGTCGACGGCGATCGCTGCCAGGGTGCCCCGTATCGCGTTGGGATGGATGTCCCGGAGGGAATAGAGGTCCCCGCCCTCGATGATGAGGACAGGCCGGGGGGCACTCTCGGCAAGAACCTTCATCTGGGAAAAGAGGTCGCGTTCGACGAGCGTGTCCACGAAGTCCCGCGCAGTCTTCCTCTCCACCAGTATCCTGTCCCCGATGCCATAATCCCCTGACGGGAGCCGGCAAATCTCGAGGGAAAAACCCAGTGAGTGCAGGATCTCCACGACACGAGACGACATCTCCCTGTCATCAACGCGGATGCAAGGTCCCCTGACCGGGTCATCCTCCCGGGATGGGGGGTCCCGGGGCGCAGAGCGAGTGCCGTAGTCGCCGAGGGTTGCATCGCGGTGCATCCTCCGAATACCCGAGATCATCGACCTCTCCCTGCTCTGGCTGACGTACCGGAAGACCTCGTCGCTTGTGCCTTTTGTCACGAGGACAACAATCCGCCCCCGACCACTCCTCCCCGTCCTGCCCTTGCGCTGGATGCTCCGGATCTCGGAAGGAACGGCCTCGTAAAAGACGACGAGGTCCGTCGAGGGGATATCGAGCCCTTCCTCCCCGACAGAGGTGGCGACCAGGACCCTGAACTCCCCCGCCCGGAATTTCTGGAGTGCCTCTATCTGCTTCTTCTGGGACAGTCCCCTCTCGCTGTCCTTTGTTGCCTGCCCGACGAACCTCTGGCACATGATCCCCCGTGCCGCAAGGAAGTCCACGATCTGCTGGACCATGTCCCGGAATGTCGCAAAGACGATGATGCGGCTTTCCGGCGATTCATCGAGCTGATCCTGCACGACGCGTGCGAGTATCTCGAGTTTCGGGTGGAGTTCCTCTTTCCACGAGATGCAGCGTTCAAGGACACGGATGAAGATCGGGTCCCTTGCGATCCGGGCAGCAGACTTGGTACTGCCGCTCCCCGACCCCTCGGCGAAGAGGCGGTTGATGTAGGTGCAAAAGACCCTGCTGCCCTGGGATTCTGCCAGCCCCACGGCATGCCGGAGTTTCATCAGCTCTGCATACAAGGAGGCGGCAGAATACCCTGCAGCATCCCTTGCCTGGATTCGCTCCTGGACCTGCGCGTTAATCGCCTGGAGTGCCTTCATCGAGAGCTGCTTGCGGGGAGGAACGACAAACCCGAGGTTTTTGAGGTGGACCAGCCGGGAATCGATGAGGGCGTTGATGTCATCGACCGCCCGTTTCAGTTCGTCGGGGAGGGTGACTTGGATGACCTCGATCTCCCGCTCGTGGATGTACGGGGCAACGTCCGCGTCGGTCTCCGTCCGGCTCTCGACCCGGACGATACCAAGGTTCCTGCACACCTCCTCGACCTTCTCCCGATCACCCCCCGGTGACGCCGTCATCGCAAGGACAAGCGGCGAGCGGGCAGTCGCCAGGTATTCCTGGGCGAGGTAGACGTAGGCATAGTTCCCCACCCCCCGGTGGCACTCGTCAAACACCACCAGGACAACGTCAGAGAGGTCGTAGCTCCCGGAGAGGAGATCGTTTTTGATCACCTGGGGTGTGGCAAAGATGACACGAGCCTTCTTCCAGGCCGCGGCGCGGTCGGGGGCCGGGGTCTCACCCGTAAACATGACCAGCGTGTCTTCATCCTGCCCTGGGATCGCAAGGTGACTGCGGAAGAAACGGAGGTGCTGCTCCACGAGGGGCTTGGTGGGAGCGAGAACGAGCACCCGCCCCCCCCCGGTGTAGAGGCGGGATGCTGCGACGAGCAGGGCAATCGCTGTCTTTCCAAGGCCCGTGGGGAGGACAACCATCGTGTTCTCCTCGAGGGCCTTCATCGCGATGGAGAGCTGGTAGGTCCGTGAATCAAGGGAGTTGGGGATGATGTAGGGATGGGATATCGCCGTCATGGGGCCTTGAGGGAGGCAAACGTTTGTGTACCGCGGACCAGGCCGGCGATGAGGGACGCGATCCCCTCCCTCCTGACCCTGACCTGCTCCATGCTGTCCCGGTCGCGGAGTGTCACCGTCCCGTCCTCCGGCGTCTGGTAGTCGACGGTGATGGCAAACGGCGTCCCTACCTCGTCCTGCCTCCGGTACCTCCTCCCGATTGCACCCGAGTCATCATACTCGGCCATGATACCGTCCTCCTTGAGAGCCCGGGTTATATCCCGGGCTATCTCGGGCAAACCGTCCCTGTTCATCAGGGGAAAGACTGCTGCCTGGATGGGCGCAACGCGGGGCGGGAGCCGTAGGACACGGCGTTCCTCACCCCTGACGACCTCCTCGACGTAACTGTGCTCGAGGACGGCATAGATCATCCGGTCAATGCCGTAACTGGGCTCGATGACGTGGGGGGTGACGTCCTCCCCCGGGACCTCGACCTCCTCCTCGCGGACGTCGTAGAGGTCAGGGGAGATGAAGAGAGACTCACCACCAACGGTGACCGAAAAACCCCCCTCGATGGGTTGAGCGGCGGCCATTGCATCGGCAATCGACTTTGCCCTGTCCCGAAAACGGGGTCCGAGTGCCCCCATCCGGGGAACAACCCGTATCCTCCTCTCCTTCCGGGGTGTCGTGTAGGGGATAAAGACGGAGAACCTCTCCCCGCTCTGGGCCTCGTGGGCCCGGAGGTCATAGTCTGTCCGGTCGGCAATCCCCACAGTCTCCACCCACCCGAAACGCTCGGAGAAGACCTCGGCATCCCAGCAGTCCATCGCGTAGTGGGCCCTTTCGTCGGGGAGGTGCTGACGGAACCGGAGTTTCTCTGGTTTGACACCGATTGTGACCAGGAGGTCATGGGTGAGGGCAAGGAAATAGGCAATGAAACTGTGGGCAACAACCCCGGAATCAACGGCCTCTTGCATGGTCATTTCCACGGCGGGGGAGTCTTCCTGCTGCTGTTTGATGCCCAGGAGGGGCATGCGGTACGAACTGTAGCGTTCGAAACATGGGTGGTCCTTGCGATCAGGGTGCACGAAGATCTCTGCCTCGGCCTGGGTGAACTCCCGGAGCCGGATCATCCCCTGGCGAGGTGAGATCTCGTTCCTGTACGACTTGCCGATCTGGACCGCACCAAATGGGAGTGTGTCCCGGTAGAAACGGAGGAGCCGCGCAAAGTCGGTAAACATCCCCTGTGCCGTCTCCGGACGGAGGTATCCCCTCCTCTGGGAGCCAGGCCCAATAGAGGTCTCGAACATGAGGTTGAAAGAAAAAACTTCCACCTCACCGAGTACCTCCCCACAGGCCGGGCAGGGTACGTCTTTTAAGAGGCGGGCGAGGTCGGCAGCGTCCATTGTCGATGCACCCCGGATCCCTGCCCTTTCGGCGACGTGGTCTGCCCGGAAGTATTCCCTGCAGCGGGGACACTGGCACATCTTGTCGGAAAAACCCTTGACATGCCCGGAAGCGATGAATATCTCCTCCTGGCCGATCGTGGGGCACTCGATCTCGTAGTAGCCCTCCCGTATAACGTAGAATTCCCGCCAGATGTCCTCGATCCGCCGCTTCATCATGGAGCCGAGCGGGCCGTAGTCAATGAAGCCGGCAACGGAACCGTAACATTCAGATGTCGGCCAGATGAACCCCCTCCGCCGTGCAAGGTCCATTATTGTATCGTAAATGTCGCTCATGGGTACAGGGTCACTCTCCTTATATCTGGTTCTGCTGCCACAAAAACTGTGTGGACACGGGGGAGCAGGCCAGTGAAAACCCAAAAAATATTTCTAGGAGAAAGCCCCTCTCATCAGATCATGCCCCGAACCGGTGGCAATCCTGCCGGAATAGAGCGGAAAGATAGTGTTAAATATATTGCTGGGCATCTTATTCGGTAATTCACCAGTGAGGTTTCATGCAGGACGAGAAGAGAAAAAAAGAGCTCCTCCAGTTGTTTTCCAACATCTCCGGGAAGACAAAGATCGTGGAACCCATGAAGAAGATCCACGGGACTCTCCGGGACCGTGATGCCGTGGAGAGGGAGATTGCACTTGTCATGCGTGAGATCCTTGAACAGGGCTTTTTCAAGACAAAGTTAAAACCCATCCAGCTCGCCCGGCTCATCTCCTCCTACTATGCGGGGAAGAACGATACCGAGATCGCACGGGAACTGGGTGATGAGAAGCTGTCAAAGACCGTGGCACGGGCAAGGGTCAGGCTCAAGCTCTTCCGGGACCTGGACTTCAAGATGCCCTTTGACCAGGAGCGCATGGAGGAACTCCTCTCCTCCGGCAAGACGATGAAGGAGATCAGCGAGGAGCTCGGGGTCAGCCCGTCCACGCTCCGCGAGTACCGCCACGTCATCGAGCAAAGGGATGACACGACGATCGACCCGTTCCTCGAGAGGATACGCGATGTCATGGAGGACCGCGACCTCTCCGAGCAGATGACCCGGAGTGCGACAAAGGACAGCCTTGGCGAGTCCATTGACATCACAGAGGCAGAACTGATCGACGTCACTTAAATTGGCATGGAAAACGCCCCCCTCCGAAAAAAGGGAGAGTCTTTTCCCGTGGCATGCCATAAAAAAGGCAAAATTTTAGCCCTCCTGCACTATTTTCCCCCCTCCCTGACTAGACCTGCGTGGTGCCCGGGAGATCCATATTTTTTTCCACTTCCCAAACAACCTCTGGGGTGTGGCGAGAAGGAGGGATGAAAGATGAAAATAACGTGGCTTGGCCACTCGTGCGTGGTTCTCTCCGGGAGCAGGACGGTCCTCATTGACCCCTTCGTCCCGGAAGGTGAAATCCGGGCAGACCCCGACGTGGTCGCCGTCACCCACGGTCACGCCGATCACATGGGGTGCGTTGCTGACTTTTCCGCACCCGTTGTTGCCATCAACGAGGTTGCAAAGTACCTCCGGTCACGGGGGAATGAAGCAGAGGCGATGAACATCGGGGGCACGATCGAGGTAAAGGGCGTGCAGTTCACCATGACCCCGGCCATCCATTCGTCCTGGATCGAGGAGGCCGGACCCGGTTTCAACGGAGGGGGGGCCGCGGGCTTTGTCGTGAGGATGGACGGAAAGTCAGTGTACCACGCCGGTGACACTGCACTTTTCTCTGACATGGGGCTCATCGGGAGGCTCTACCACCCGGATGCCGCACTCCTCCCCATCGGGGGGCGCTACACGATGGGGCCGGCGGAAGCGATGGTGGCAGCCCAGATGGTCGGGGCACCGGTCGTCATCCCGATCCATTACAATACATGGCCCGTCATCGCACAGGATGCCAGGGAATTTGCCCGGGCCCTCGAGCGGACAACGGACTGCAAGGTGCGCCTCCTGGAACCGGGGGAGAGTACCACTCTGTGAAAATGACCCTCAGGTCCATTTTTTCCTGGGCGTTCGCCCGTAACGGTTGATCCCCACGTCCGTGAGACAGACTCGGGCGATATATTTATATAGTGATATCCACGGATGATGGAGTGTGCGAGTGTGAAAAAGTGGAACTCGATGGCAAGACCGTTATCGGGGCCGGGGTTATCCTCTTCATTGTGGTCGTCGGCCTCTGGTATGTATTTCTCAAGTGACAAGGGAAAAAGGCGAAAAGGATAGATCCTCGCTCGTATGGAGGGTTGGCAGGGACACAACGGGGAGGGTCCCGCCCCCACTCTCCAGTGAGGAAGCCACCCCGCGGAGGGCACCCCGGCGGTGGTCCATATGAGGGATTTGTCAGGATAGCCTTTTGATCAACCCCTATGAACCGGGAAGGGTCTAAAAAGATACGGAGGTCTCACCCCGCAAGGACGATGAGAGAAAAATTGTCTCATCGGTTTATTTTCGGGGAATTTTGATTTTTCCGGTTTCATAGTGCCATATACTACAGGCGAATAATCTCCCATCAAGCGGATCTGAACTTTTTCATGACCGGGATATTGCAGGAACGGGGAGACAAAGAAAGGTTAGCCCCCACCCCAGATCACCACTCAGATAACTTCTGTAATTGAATCTTTTCACCAAATCCTAGAGAAATGACGAGTCCGAGTAAAAGTACATTCAGACAAACGGTCTTTTTCACAGATCTCGTTGTATACTTGTG
>Ga0272448_1001200_pt1 | contig 35962 bp, 32 predicted proteins | sample YNPCB0191_FD_202220 | JGI IMG/M metagenome (GOLD analysis project Ga0272448, IMG submission 202220) | Hot spring sediment microbial communities from Yellowstone National Park, WY, United States - YNP-CB-019-1 | ecosystem: Environmental > Aquatic > Thermal springs > Hot (42-90C) > Sediment...
CTCTGGGAAGTCTGAGGAGTTGGAAACGATCGAGGAATCGTTCCTCCTGGTGAACATCCATCTCTCCAATCTGCGTTTTTCTCCTGCCACCCCGGCAACCTCGCCCGCGCTAACGATTCAGGTGTCCGACGCTGATGTTGTTGGCCCGTCTCTGAGGATGTACCTACGCGATCTCGCTGTCAGTGAACTTGTCGAATTGAATCTGCCGGGGTATAAATGCGTCGCACTTCGCGGAGGAAAAAACGATGCGTAGCCGTCACTCATGGATATGGATGGCCTGTATTGGACTGCTGGGGATCAGCGTTGAAGCCGCGCCCTCTGCTGACCAGGTTCGCGCTTTGCGAATGGCCATTGAAGACCTCACCCGGTCGTTTCCGGGCCAGTATCGTCGCGGTGCCGAGTTCCTCCAACGACTCCAAACGGTCAGGGACGATACGGAGTTCGCCGCGCTGCAGCGCGAGGCGTTACTGGCCAATCCGTTGCTGGATTTTGATCGGCTGTTGTTGATCAAGCGGGCGGATCCGACACATTCTCAAAACAAGAGGCTTGGCCGGCATCTTGGACTGCCGCAGAACTGGCAGAGCAACGCATCGTTACCAAAACTTGGCTACGAAAACGAGATTGCGGTGCTTTCTCCTGTGCGTCCCGGTGGGACTCTCACCACGTTGTTCAAGCCACCGGAGCCGGTGTTTGTGGGTGACCTGGACCTGCATTTTGACGCGGATCGGATGCTGTTTTCGATGTCAGGGAGCCAATCGTGGCAGGTGTGGGAGATCCGAGCCGACGGCAGCGGATTGCGGCAACTAACGCCGAGTTGGCCGGCGATTGACAACTTCGACGGCTGTTATTTGCCCGATGGCAGCATCTTGTTCAATTCGACGATGAACATTCAGGGGGTGCCTTGCGTGGGCGGCCGCGACAAGGTGGCGAATCTTTGTCGGATGGACGCCGACGGAAACAATGTGAGGATGCTCACGTTTGATCAGGATCAAAACTGGTGTCCGCGCGTGATGAACGACGGTCGGGTGCTTTACACGAGGTGGGAATACTCGGATACGCCTCATTATTTCACGCGGCTGCTGATGAGCATGAATCCTGACGGCACAGGACAACTGGCGCTTTACGGCAGCAATTCCTATTGGCCGAACTCGATTTTCTACGCGCGGCAGGTGCCGGGCATGAACTCGAAGGTGGTGGCCGTGATTTCCGGTCATCACGGAGTTCCCCGCATGGGGGAACTGGTAGTGTTTGATCTTGCGAAGGGACGGTTTGAAGCGACGGGAGCGGCGCAAAAAATTCCCGGCTACGGCAAAAAAGTGGAGCCGGTCATCGCCGATCAACTGGTGAACCATTCCTGGCCGAAGTTTCTGCATCCGTATCCGCTGAGCGACAAGTACCTGCTGGTTTCCTGCAAGCCCACGGCGCAGGCGCACTGGGGAATCTATCTGGTGGACATCTTCGACAACATGATTTGTCTGCTCGAAGAGAAGGGCTATGCGATGCTCGAACCGATTCCGTTCCGTGCTCGTCCCAAACCGCCGGTGTTGCCGCACCGGGTTCGAGCGGAACTGACAGAGGCCACGGTGAATCTCAGCGATGTGTATGCGGGACCGGGGCTGGCAGGTGTGCCGCGCGGCACCGTGAAGGCGCTTCGGCTTTTCAGTTTCCATTACGGCTACTGGGGCATGGGGGGCCACATCAACATCGGCATTGATGGCCCGTGGGATGTGCATCGCATCCTCGGAACCGTTCCGGTGTATGAAGACGGATCGGCGCTCTTCAAGGTGCCTGCCAACACGCCCATCGCCATCCAGCCGCTCAACGACCGCGGCGAAGCCGTCGCGCTCATGCGAAGTTGGTTCGTGGCAATGCCGGGCGAAAACGCCTCTTGCGTCGGTTGCCACGAGTCTGTCAACTCTGGTCCGCCGCCGAAGCCCAGCCTTGCCATGCGACGTGCTCCGTCGGAAATCAAGCCGTGGAACGGCCCGGCGCGCGGCTTCAGTTTCCGGCGCGAAGTGCAACCGGTGCTCGACCGCTATTGCGTCGGTTGCCACGACGGGAAGAACCCGGCGATGCCGAATTTTCGCGGCGATCAGCGGCCGTTTGAATTGACTCGCAACAAACGCGGCGGATTTCAGTTTGACGGCGCCTATGCCGCGCTGATGCCATATGTGCGGCGTCCGGGGCCGGAAAGCGATTTCCATTTGCTGGTGCCGATGGAGTATCACGTTAGCACCAGCGAACTGTTTCAAATGTTGCGCAAAGGTCATCACTGTGTGCAGCTGGATGCCGACGCGTGGGAACGACTGGTCACCTGGGTGGACCTCAACGTGCCCTGTCATGGCACGTGGGGCGAACAATGCCGCCGCCCCATTGAAGAGGTGGCCGCTCTCCGACGGCAGTTTCGTCAGCAGTTCGCCGGGCTTGCGGAAGACCCGGAACGGTACCCGGATACAGTGGCGTCAGCTCCACCGGTGCCATTCATTGCGCCGTCGCCGCCGGTTCAACGGGTCGCCGTCGTGGAAGCGAAGGCCGACAACTGGCCGTTTGACGCCGCCGATGCGCGTCGCCGTCAGGTGGCTGTGGGACTGCCGACGGAAGTGAAGATTGACCTGGATGGAGTGCCGCTGGTATTGGTGTTGGTGCCGGCAGGAGAGTTTGTGATGGGCGACGCCAACGGTTGTCCTGACGAACAACCGCCGACGCGGGTGCGAATTGCCCGCCCGTTTTACATGAGCAAATACGAGATCACCAACGAACAATATCGCAAGTTCGATCCGTCGCACGACAGTGGTTATCTGAGCCATTTCAACAAAGACCAGTCCACGCGCGGCGAGCCACTCAACCGCGATCGCCAGCCGGTGGTCCGCGTGAGCTGGCAACGCGCCATGGAGTTTTGCGCCTGGCTGTATCAGCGGACCGGCCAAAAATTCTTTTTGCCCACCGAAGCGCAGTGGGAATACGCCTGCCGCGCCGGCACGGCAACGCCGCTGAGCTACGGTGATGTCGGCGCCGATTTTGCGAAATTTGCCAACCTCGCCGACCGACAGTTGGCAAAACTCTGCCGACGCGACTCGCCGAAATGGATCCCGCACATTGCAGCAGTGGACGACGGCGCCACGGCGACCGGCGACGTGGACCGCTGGCAACCCAACGCATGGGGCCTGTGCGGCATGCACGGAAACGCTGCCGAGTGGACTCGTTCCCTGTATCGCGCCTACCCCTACCGGGAGGACGACCGACGTAACGACCTGTCCGCCATCGGAGAACGAGTGGTGCGGGGCGGCTCCTTTTACGACCGACCGCATCGCGCGCGATCCGCCTTCCGACTCGGTTATCCCTCGTGGCAACGCATCTATAACGTCGGCTTCCGCGTGGTGTGCGAGACCGACGCTATCGTTCGGTCGCCCCTGCAAACCGCGTTGCGATGAAACGAAAGTTTCCTGAATGACACCCAACCACAACCGTCACAGAATGGAGAATCAATGACAAGAATCTACCCGCTACGCTGGATTGTTTCGCTGTTGTTGGCTGCGGCCCTGCCGGCCGTTGCTGCCACGTACCTGTCGCCGCTGTCGCTCGTGGCGGACCGTGACGGCAAAACCCTCTACATCACCGATGCGACCGCTAAGCGAGTCGTGTTTTTCGATGTCCCTTCGGGGAAAGTCTCGCACACGGTGAACATGCCGCAAAGCCCGTCGGGCATTGCGCTGGCACCCGACGGTAGCCGGCTTTATGTGGCCGGCGCCGAGCCGCAAGGGCAGGTGCATGTCATTGATCCGGCCACGCGGCGGCTGGTGGGGCGGCTGCCAGCGGGACACACACCCACCGCTGTGGCCGTTTCTCCCGACGGCGCGAAACTGTATGTGAGCAATCGTTTCAACAATCAGATCGGCGTCTATGATCTGAAGAGCGGCAGGGAACTGAAACGGATCGCCGTATCGCGCGAGCCAGTCGCGCTGGCCATCACGCCCGACAGCAAGACGGTTTTTGTCTGCAACCTGTTGCCCACCGGACCGGCGACCAGCAACTACGTCGCTGCCGTCGTATCGGTCATTGACGCCCAAAGTCAGCAGGTGGTGGGGAATCTGGCGTTGCCTGACGGTTCGATGTCGGTGCGTGGCATCTGTCTGTCGCCCGATGGCCACTACGCCTATGTGACCCACATTTTGGCGCACTACCAACTGCCGACGACCCAACTGGAACGCGGCTGGATGTGCACGGCGGGACTGACCGTCATTGATGCGGCGGCGCGCAAGGTCGTCAACACCGTGTTGCTCGACGAAGTCGAAATGGGCGCGGCGAATCCGTGGGGTGTGGTGTGCAGTCCCGACGGCAAATATCTTTGCGTGGCGCACTCCGGTTCACACGAGATCAGCCTCATAGACCGCGCGGCGCTCCAGGAGCGCCTGGCCAAAGCTGCCTCCGGCGTGAAAGTCACCGAGGTCACAGGCAACTATGGCGACGTGCCCAGCGACCTGACATTTCTGGTCGGCATTCGCCGCCGTGTGCGCTTGGCCGGTAACGGTCCGCGCGGCTTGGCCGTCGCGAGCGGGAAAGTGTATGCCGCAGAATATTATAGTGGCACGCTGGCGGCGGTGGATTTGGATTTGAGCGGGGCAGGGCGGCCGCAGGAGTTTTCGCTGGGCCGACAGCCGGAGCCGACGCTTGTGCGACGCGGCGAAATGATTTTTCACGATGCCGACCGTTGTTTCCAGAAGTGGCAAAGCTGTGCCTCCTGTCATCCCGACGTGCGCGTGGACGGGTTGAACTGGGACCTGCTCAACGACGGCATCGGCAATCCCAAAAACACCAAGAACATGCTCTACGCGCACAAAACCCCTCCTGCGATGAGCCTCAGTGTGCGCGAAGGCGCCGAGGCGGCGGTCCGCAGCGGATTCAAGTTCATCCAGTTCGCATTGCCGCCCGAAGCCGAAAGCCGGGCTGTGGATGAGTTTCTCAAATCCTTGACGCCCGTTCCCAGTCCCTACCTTGTCAACGGCGCGCTCAGTCCGGCGGCGCGTCGCGGCAAAAACGTCTTTCGCAAAGCCGGCTGCGGTGACTGCCACAGCGGCCCGTATTACACCAACTTGAAGGAATACGACATCGGCACCGGGACCGGACAGGACAAAGGCCGCGCCTTCGACACCCCATCGCTGATCGAAGTGTGGCGCACCGCGCCGTATTTGCATGATGGTCGCGCCGCCACCATGCGCGAGGTGCTCATCACGTTCAACCCCGATGACCGCCACGGAAAAACATCCAACCTCACCCCACAGGAACTCGATGACCTCATCGAATTCCTGCTTTCCCTGTAGCAGCTATGGACGCCCTAGATGCTTTGAAAACTCGGCGCAGTGTTCGCGCGTTTCGCAGCGACCCTGTTCCCACGGCCCTTCTGGAGGATCTCGTCGATTGCGGACGCCTCGCCGCAACCGCGCGCAATCTCCAGCCGTGGGAATTCGTCGTCGTGACCGAGGCCGCCACGCGAAGGAAACTGGCCGAGATGATTGAGACCGGCCGTTTCATCGCCGATGCGCCGGCCTGCATCGTCGTGTTCTGCCGCGATGTGAAATACTACCTCGAAGACGGCAGCGCGGCGATTCAGAACATGTTACTGGCCGCGCACGCACACGGTCTGGGCGCTTGCTGGGTTGCGGGCGACAAGAAACCGTATTGCGCCGCCGTCGCGCAACTGCTCGGCGCGCCGGCCGATCTCAAACTGGTCGGGCTGGTCGCCATCGGTTACGCTGCCGCTGCGCCCTTGATGCCGCCGAAACGGCCTCTTCGGGAAGTCCTGCACCGCGAGCGATTCTGAGAGCCGTTCAGTATCGGTAGTGGTCCGGTTTGTAGGGGCCTTCGATCGGAACGCCGATGTAGTCGGCTTGTTTCTGGGTGAGCTTGGTAAGTTTGACACCGAGCTTTTCCAGATGAAGCCGAGCGACTTCTTCATCCAGTTTCTTCGGGAGACGATAGACGCCGATCTGGTAGGTGTCCCGGTTCTGCCACAAATCCATTTGGGCGAGGCATTGATTGGTGAAGCTGTTCGACATCACAAAGCTCGGATGTCCTGTCGCGCAGCCGAGGTTGACCAGGCGACCTTCCGCCAGAATGTAGATGCTGTGGCCGCGGGGGAAGGTGTAGCGGTCCACCTGCGGTTTGATATTGACCTTTTTCACGCCCTTGGCCTTGTTGAGCCGATCCATCTGAATCTCGTTGTCGAAATGACCCACGTTGCAGACAATGGCCTGATCTTTCATCTTCTCCATGTGTTCCAGCGTGATCACGTCGCAGTTGCCGGTCGCGGTGACGTAAATGTCGGCCTCTTGCAGCATGTCCTCCACCGTGGCTACCTGAAACCCTTCCATCACCGCCTGCAGCGCGTTGATCGGATCAATTTCGGTGACGACCACCCGCGCGCCAAAAGCGCGCAACGAATGGGCGCTGCCCTTGCCCACGTCGCCATAACCACAAACGACAGCGACCTTGCCAGCGACCATCACGTCGGTGGCGCGTTTGATGCCGTCAATGAGCGACTCGCGGCAACCGTAGAGGTTGTCGAATTTGGATTTGGTCACCGAGTCGTTGACATTGATGGCCGGCACCAGCAAGGTGCCGGCTTGAAGCCGCTGATAGAGACGGCGCACGCCGGTGGTCGTCTCTTCGCTGACGCCTTTCCATTCCTTCACCACGTCGTGCCAGAAGCCCGGTCGTTCTTTCTGGACGCGCTTCAGCAAGTTCTTGATAACCTGTTCTTCATGGCTGGCGCTCGGAGTGTTGACCCACGGGTCTCCGTCTTCCAGTTCGTACCCCTTGTGGATCAGCAGCGTGGCGTCCCCGCCGTCGTCCACCACCAGGTGCGGTCCCTTGTTGCCGGGGTGGGTGATGGCCGCTAGAGTGCAGTCCCAGTATTCTTCGAGCGTCTCGCCTTTCCATGCAAACACCGAGATGCCCGACTTGGCGATAGCGGCGGCTGCGTGATCTTGTGTGGAAAAGATGTTGCAGCTTGCCCATCGCACGGACGCGCCCAGTTCCACCAACGTCTCGATGAGGATGGCCGTTTCAATGGTCATGTGGAGCGAGCCGGTGATGCGGGCGCCCTTCAGCGGCTTCAGCGGGCCGTATTTGGCGCGGATGGCCATGAGGCCGGGCATCTCATGTTCGCACACTTCGATGGTCTTGCGTCCCCACTCGGCCAGCGAGAGGTCGCGGACTTTGAAATCAGCGTTGGCTTTGGCTTTCGGCATGAAGGTCTCCTCCGTTGAAACAACGGCGGGAAAATTAGTCGGCCCTCTGGCCGGATGCAAACAAAAATCCACCCCCTCGGCCTGTTCTCATGGCGTATTCATGAAGGGGTTTGGAAGGTGGGATGGTGGGAACGCAGAGCGCAGAGGGCGGAGCGATGATCTTCGGCGTCCATCGCGGCCAAGAAATCGGTCATGCTCTTCTGGTGCGGCCTTCGCTGCCGACTCCGCCAGTGCATCCCAATGCTGTCGCTGAACCGCCGCAGCATCCCCAACACCCGCAGCGAGCGCGGGGTTCGCACCCGACTTTCGTCCTCTCGTTGCGATGGATCCAGGCGTTGATGCCTTCCGTTCTCCATGCCCACGCGTCCCGATTGGCCGTCAGCCAAGCGGTGGCGTCGAGTGCCGTCGGCGGCAGGCTCGTCACCAACGCCACTGTCTCGGGCCGATGCTGGCGCAGGTGCCGCCGCAGCAACGCCACTTGCGCCACAGCAGGAAAGTCCACCGCTTCGGGACTGGCGACAGCGCTGCGCCAGATGCGTTCTTCCCACTCGCCTTAGTTCCGTTCCCGTTGACCGGCCAACGTCGGCGTCGTCTCCGCAGGGGGAAACACGCGCCGGAGGCGCGGCGACGAGTTGTTCGAGCAGCGCGCGAATCTCGGTCACGCGCTGGGTGCAGCGCGGCGGCGTGCGCGCTTCGACAGCGGCCAGCGACGGTTGGAGCCGGTCGGCTTGCAGATGGCGGCGGGCGTTTTTGCAGAGTTCGCGGACGAAGAGGCGTTTGGGTTTGGGATGGGCGACGTAGAAATCGCGGCGCACGCGCCCGAAGCCGTCGGTGGTGCCGAGTTCCTGCCAGCCGCTGGCCGAATCGGCGGTGCCGCAGAACGGTTCAGGATCCACGAACGTTTCCACGATCAGAACCGGATGCTGGTAACGCGCCTGCCCATCGTTGCTGAGCCGGTCGAGACACAACCGCAACGAGCGCGAGGCGAGATTGGGGAAAGTTTTGGCGGGCAGCAGCAGGAAGCGGCAGTTGTTGGCGAGTAGCGGCAAGCGGCGGCGGGGTTGTTCCTCGGAGCAACCGATCCACGGATCGGGGGCGCGGAGGCGGCGGATGGCGGCGCAAAAGACCAACACGCCGAGCCACTGGTGGTGGTCATCGGTGATGGCATACCCGAGTGGCTCGCCGAAGGCGTGGACATCGCCGAGGTAGTGGTGTTGAGCGAGCAGGTGGCGGGCGCGGGCTTTGGGGGCTGGGGTGGTGAGCGGCTGGATGCGAACCGCAGCCAACCGTGCGGCATTGGTGGAAGAAGGCTTGTGTTTCATGCCGGCAGAGTGAAACACTTCGGGTCACTTGTTCAGCAACAGCAGTCAAAACGCTGATTCACACAACCTTATACCATCTGGTGGATTTTCCGTGGCCTGTTCTGCCTTTGTTGCCGTAGTGGAGAGCGTCGCCGTCTCTTGCCCCTTCAGCGTTGCGATCTGCCCGGCCAGCGCGGCGGCGCCACGAGAAACGTCAGCAGGATCAACCCGAAAACCGCGGCGTACAGGATCAGAAACGTCGTCTCGCTCCAGTCGTGAAACATCAGACGTCGTAGCCAGTGTTCCAAAAAACTTTCCCCGTAAGCCGCTCCTCCCGCCCGCGCGCGCAACGCGTTTTCCCAGACGGTCAACGGACAGTTTACGCCGCAGACCACCTCGGCGAGAACGATTCCCATGGCAAGGAGATGAGCGAGGCGAAATCCCCAGTGCCGCACCCACGACGAGCGGAACGCGAAGCCTACCCAGATGATGGCCAGCCCGCCCACGACAAAGGCGACGTAGGCAAAATGCAAAATCAAGATGAGATCGGCCAGCATGACGTTTACTCGTATCGCAGCGCCTCGATGGGGTCCAGCCGCGCGGCCCGGCGCGCCGGGTAGTACCCAAAGAAGATGCCGATCCCCGCGCTGAAGACAAAGGCGATGATGATGGAAAGCGTCGAAACGAGCGTCGGAGTTTCAGGGAAACCGGGGAAGAAAACGGGGAGCAGCGGCCAGATCCGGCAGACGCCGATGCCCAAACCGATGCCGAACAGTCCGCCGAGGGAACTGAGCGTGACCGCCTCAAGAAGAAACTGCAGAAGAATGTCGCGTGGCCGGGCGCCGACGGCCATGCGGATGCCGATTTCGCGTGTGCGTTCGGTGACGCTGACCAGCATGATGTTCATGATGCCGATGCCGCCCACCACCAGCGAGATGCTGGCAATGGCGAGCAGCAGGAGGCTGAGAATCTGCGCGGTGGAAGTGGCCATCTGCGCGATTTCCTCCTGCGTGCGCACGGTGAAGTCGTCGTCCTTGCCGGGAGGAATGCGGTGACGTTGGCGCAACAGCTCGGTGATCTGTTCGCGGATGGTGTCGAGGCTCTCCGCCGACTCGGCCTGCACCAGCATGGCGCGCAGCGTGGTGCCGCCGACCAGACGTTTCATGGCGCTGGTGTAAGGCATGATGATGACGTCATCCTGATCGGTGCCCATGACGGAGAGACCTTTGGGCGTGAGCACGCCCAGCACCGTGAACGGCACGTTGCTGATGCGAATGACCTGCCCGACGGGGTCTTCGTCGCCGAAAAGTTGCTCGGCCACCGTTTTCCCGATCACGCAGACCTTGGTGGCGCCCCGCACATCCTGTTCGGTGAACGGCGCCCCGCTCTCCAGGTCCCACTGCCGAATTTGGAAATAGCTGGCGCTGCCGCCCACGACGTAGGTCAGCCAGTTTTGGTTGCCCGCGGCGACCTGAAAGCTGCGACGCACCTCTGGGCTGACCGCGATCACTTCCGGGATTTCCAGCCGAATGGCCTCGGCGTCGGGAACGGTGAGCGTGCCGGAACTGCCCCAGCCGCTGTGGACGCCGCTGCGGCTGATGCTGCCGGAGAAAACAAGCACGACGTTGCGACCGAGGCTGGCAATCTGCGCTTCGACCTGATGTTTGGCGCCCTGCCCAATGCCCACCACGGCGACGACGGCGCCGACTCCGATGATGATGCCGAGCGCGGTAAGCATGGAGCGCATTTTGTTGCGCTGCAACGCTCGCAGGGCGACGCGGACGATGGAGACAATCCGCAAAAACCAATAGCCGGTTTCAACCACAAGGTTCATAAACCCAGTTCCATAAACACTGGCTCAGGGGGCGAGTGGATGGGTTGGGTCCGCCGTCCGCAGCCGCTCCAGTTCGCTCTCGGCGTGAAGGCGTCGGGGGACCGGTTCGTCTCGAACAATGCGCCCGTCGCGCATGAGGACATTGCGTTTGGTGTAGGCGGCGATGTCGGGTTCGTGTGTCACCATCACGATGGTGAGTCCCTTCTGATTGAGTCGCTGGAGCAATCCCATAACCTCCAGGCTCGTGCGGCTGTCGAGGTTACCGGTCGGTTCGTCGGCAAGAAGCAATGCCGGTTCGGTGACCAGGGCGCGCGCGATGGCCACGCGTTGTTGCTGGCCGCCGGAAAGCTGGCTCGGATGATGGGCGGCGCGGTCGGCGAGACCGACGATTTCCAGCGCGCGCAATGCTCGGTGGCGGATGCGAGCGGAAGAGTGGCGACGGTGAGAGTAAAGCATCGGTAGTTCCACGTTCTCCAGCGCGCTGGTGCGCGGAAGGAGGTTGAAGTTTTGGAAGACGAAACCGATCTTTTGATTGCGGATGTCGGCAAGTTCGTTGCGGTCGAGTTCGGACACGTCGGCGCCGTCGAGAACGTAGCGGCCACTGGTGGGGCGGTCGAGGCAACCGATGATGTTCATCAGGGTGGATTTGCCCGACCCACTGGGACCCATGATCGCCACAAATTCGCCACGCTCCACCACGAGGCTAACGCCTCGAACGGCCTGAACGTCCACCTCTCCGGTGCGATAGGTTTTGGCAATGTCCTCCAGTTGGATGACAGCGGCCACGGCTAGAACCGTCGCATTCCGCCCAGCGGACTGGGGGTCAGGCTGGCGGTTTTGTCCGATGTTTTGACGAAGGTGATGACCTCGTCGCCTTCGTTCAGTCCTTCGATCACCTCGGTGAAAGCCCCATCACTGATGCCGGTTTTGACCTTGACGGCTTTCGGTTTCTGTCCAGCGAGGATATACACGGTGCGAGTGGTCGGCTGGTCCTGTCGCGGCAAACCGCGGCGCCTTTTGCTGACCGGCTCGCGTTTGTCGGGGTCCGGGGGCGCGGCGTCTTTGCTCTTGCTTTCCGTGGGCAGTTTCACGCGAAAGGCCGCGTTGGGCACGCGGAGACAATCTTTCCTTTCGGCGATGATGATGGAGACGTTGGCGGTCATGCCGGGCTTGAGTTTGAGTTGATCGTTGTTGACGCGGATGATGGTGTCGTAGGTGACAACGTTTTGGACGGTGATGGGTGCGTTGCGGACCTGGATTACCTCGCCGCGAAAGGTCTCATACGGATAGGCGTCCACGGTGAAGTGCACGGGCAGGCCGACCGTCACCAGACCGATGTCGGCTTCGGCCACGTTGGCGTCAATCTGCATGTTGCGCAGGTCATTGGCGATGACGAAGAGGGTGGGCGCGCTAAGGCTGGCAGCGACGGTCTGGCCGACATCCACCTTGCGGTCAATGACAATCCCGTCAATCGGCGAGTAGATGGAGCAACGCGCCAGGTCGGTCTGCGCGCGTTGAACGGCGGCCGATTTCATGGCCACCTGCGCCTCGGCCTGATGTAGTGTGGCAATGACCTGATCGTAATCGGACTGCGGGATCAGACGGCTGTCGAGAAGTTCCTTCGAGCGACGAGCGTTGACGGCTGCCAGTTCGAGTTGCGCGCGGGCGTTGGCCAGCTCGGCCAGCCCCTGTTGCAGGTTGGCCTGATAGGTGGCCGGGTCAATCTGGGCAATGAGTTGTCCATTGGTGACGGTAGAGTTGAAGTCCACAAGCAATTTCTGGATGATCCCGGAAATCTGGCTGCCGACCTGAACGTTGATGACCGGATTGATCTGTCCGGTGGCGGTGACCACTTGCGTGAGGTCGCCGCGTGTGACCGGCATCGTCTGGTAGGGAGACATTGCCTCCTCATTGCGACGGTGTTGCCACCAGAAATAACCCGCCCCCGCCGCGCCTGCGAGCACGAGGAGCGTCCAGAACCATTTCAGCCAGTGAAATCGTTTGCCGCTGGGCATCGGTGTTTGCCTATCAAAACGGCGTTGCCCCGTCAAACCAACTCGTCAGTTCCTCCACGCGAAGTTCATCCAGCCGACGAACGATGCGATCCGCGCCGACCAGCGTCTCGGCCGGATGCGTCGAGGCGACCGCCACGACTTTCATTCCGGCCCGTCTCGCGGCCTCAATACCGACGTGCGCATCCTCGAAGACGACGCAGCGTGCTGGCGGCGCATTCAGTTTCTGTGCCGCCAGCAGAAAAATGTCGGGCGCCGGCTTCCCAAGTCGCACGTCCTCGGCGGAAACAATGACATCGAAACAATTCTCCAATCCGATCAGGCCGAGCGTGCACACAATGTTTTCCCGATGCGTTGACGAGGCAATAGCACGCGGGACCGACGCCACGCGCAACGCCGCCAGCCACTGCTCCACACCCGGCAACGGCGCGATGCCTTCTTGCCGTATGATTTCGCGGTAGAGCGCCTCCTTGCGGAGCGAAAGACGGCGGATTTCGTCCGGGTCGCGCGTCCAGCCGAGCAGGTCGGGAATGATCTGCTCGTTTTTCATGCCGAAACTGCGCTGGAAATGATTCGGCGGCAGCCGGTGGCCCGTCTCGGCGGCGAGCCGTTCCCAACTGGCCTCGTGCGCGCGTGAAGAATCCACAATGACACCGTCCCAATCGAAAATAGCTGTCCACTTTTTCATGTGCGCCATACCTACAACCGTTCCTCAGCGGGCGCAAGTGCACCTGCTAAGAAGCAGGATACGCATATTGAGATTTTCAATTGAATCGCATGACAGTGCTCAACCCGATCCACCATCGGAGAAATCCAAGAACAAGATTCTGTTGATCATGCTGGCCATCCTAATGCCCCCGTTGGCGGTGCCCCTGAAGAAGGGCGCGGTCAAAGATCTCATCAGCGATATCATCCTTTGCCTCCTGGTCTGGCTGCGCGGTATCCTCCACGTCTTGTGGGTGGTGTTCAAGGAGCGCAACGCTGACGCGAAAGTCGCTCCGGGTTGCGTCCGGAGTTTTGACCAACACAACCCGCTCGAAAGCGGTCGCCAATAATTCTCGCTATCGAGCAGCCGGTTTGCTATTTGCTGGCGCATGCTCGGACAGACCTTTATTTTGTTGTTTTCTGTCATGCCCGTTGCCGGGGGCTTGTGCGCCGACCCGAACTCGTTGGCTGCCGCGAATTGGCCGCAGTTTCACGGGCCGCGCCGCGACAATATCTCCACCGAGACCGGTCTTCTGAAACGCTGGCCAGAAGGCGGACCGAACTTGCTCTGGCAGGCCGACGGTCTCGGCGAAGGGTGGTCCACTGTGGCCATTCAAGGTGGGCGCATCTACACGGCTGGCGAAATCGGTTCCAATACTCTCATCACTGCGCTTGACCTCCAGGGCAAACGGCTCTGGCAAATCCCGAATGGAAACGCCTCACGCTGCCCTTATCCGGGCGCGCGCAGCACTCCGACGATTGACGACAATCGTCTTTACCACATCAATTCCAGCGGACAGATTCTTTGTGCGGACGCCCGCACGGGACGGCGCCTTTGGACATTGGACACGGTGGAGAAATTTGGTTGCCGCGTTCCGCGCTGGGGCATCGCCGAGTCGCTGTTGGTGGTTGGCGACAACGTCATTTGCACACCGGGAGGCAGCAACGTCCTGATGGTCGCGCTCGACAAACGCAGCGGGAAAACTGTCTGGACGACTCCTACCACCGGTGACGCTCCCGGTTACACCGCGCCCATTCTTGTCGGACGCCAGATCGTGACGATGACTTCCGCTTCCGCCATCGGCGTGGACGCCGACACCGGCGAACTGCGCTGGCGTTATGACCAACCCGCTCGCTACGATGTCAATGCCAGCCAGCCGATTTACCACGAAGGTCACATTGCCATCTTCGGCACCTGGGGGATCGGAGCGACACTGTTGAAACGGACCGACAAAGGTGTCGAAGCGGTGTGGCACACGACCGAGCTGGACAATGAACACGGCGGCGTCGTTTTGGTAAATGGCTATTTGTACGGTCACGCCGACGGCAATCACAAACACCGTCACTGGGCGTGTCTGGAGTGGAAGAGCGGCAGAACGATGTGGACCAGCGACGAGATGCCCGGCCCGCGTTCTGGCACGGTGAGTTGTGCCGACGGGATGCTTTATCTGATGGACGAGAAATGCAACGTCGCGCTCGCTCGGGCGGATCCGCAGAAACTGGAGATTGTCAGCCGCTTTCAGTTGCCCGCTCCGGGCAAAAACCCCAGTTGGGCGCATTTGGTTATCTGCGGCGGACGGCTCTATGTGCGATATGGCTCATCGCTGTACGTGTATGACATCCGGCGATGAGGGAGACGCAGGCACCCAACGGGATCAGCGGGCCAGATCGGGGGCAATGCGTTCCAACAGGGCCGTGAGCATCGCCTGAACTTCATGGCCGTGGGTGACATGCAGGCTGGTCGCTGCCAGTTCCTGCGCCTCGGTCAGTCGCAACCGACGGATGACGTCTTTGACGCGCGGGATGCTCGCCGCAGCCAGGCTGAGTTCGTCCACGCCCATGCCCACCAGCAACGGAACGTACAATGGTTGACCAGCCATTTCGCCGCAGACCGCCACGGGAATGTTGTTGTTGTGGGCGGCTTCCACCACGGAACGAATGAGCCGGAGGATGGCCGGGTGAGAGGGATCGTAAAGGTTGGCGACTTTCTCGTTCACGCGGTCCACGGCCAAGGTGTATTGGATGAGGTCGTTGGAGCCGATGCTGAAGAAATCCACTTCCCTGGCAATCATCTCGGCCGTGAGGGCGGCGGAGGGAATTTCAATCATGGCGCCGACACGGATCGCCTCGTCAAACGGGATGCCCTGTCGTCGGAGGTCGTCCTTGATGGACTCAAGAAGTTCGTTGGCCTGGATGACTTCGCCGACGCCGCTGATCATCGGATACATCAGGCGGACGTTGCCTTCGGCGCTGGCCCGCAGAATGGCGCGCAGTTGGGCGGTGAAGATGCCGACATTGGCGAGGCAGAAGCGGATGGCGCGGAATCCGAGGAATGGATTGGATTCGGCCGGGCCATCCTCGCTGCGGAATTTGTCGCCGCCGATGTCGAGGGTGCGGATGACGACAGGGTGAGGTTGGATGGCGCGGGCTACTTCCCGGTATTTCTGGTATTGTTCTTCTTCGCTAGGATAGTCTTTGCGGCTGAGGTAGAGAAACTCCGTGCGGAACAGGCCGATCCCTTCTGCGCCGACCTGTTGGAGCAGGGGCACGTCGCTGGGCAGTTCGATGTTGCCCGCGAGGGTGATGCGGTGACCGTCGAGAGTTTCCGCCGGTAGATCGCGGAGGGAGGCGAGGCGTTCTTCGAGGGAATGCCGCTTTTGCTCGATCTGGCCATAGACGTAGAGGGTCTGTTGGCTCGGTTCGATGATGAGTGTGCCGCTGTAGCCGTCAAGCAGCGCGTTCTGACCGTCGTGCACGTGCTGACTGACGTCGCGCAGACCGACGATGGCGGGCAGGTTCAGAGAGCGGGCGACGATGGCCGTGTGTGACGTGTGGCTGCCGACATCGGTGGCGAAACCGAGGATGTTCTGACGGTTGATGGACGAAGTGTCGGAGGGGGAGAGGTCGTAGGCGACGACGATGCTGCCCGGTGGCACGTTGGCCAGACCGATGTCTTCGCGTCCCAACAGATTCCGCACGATGCGGTGGCCGACATCCTGCACGTCGGCAACGCGCTCGCGGAGGTATTCGTCGGGAAGGGATTGAAGCGCTTGAATGTATTTGTGGATGACATCGTGGACGATGAATTCGACGTTTTTGCGTTCGGAGGCCAGTCGGGCGGTCACCGGCTCGATGAGAGCGGGGTCCTCGGTGATCGAGAGATGAACTTCCATGATGCTGGACGGACCGGTGGAACCGACATGGCTGGCGATGCGCTCCTGAATGGCGTGCAGTTGTTCGCGGGTTTTGATCAGTGCTTTTTCGAAGCGAAGGATCTCTTGGGGAATCTGGTCGGCAGTGATCTCGTATTCGGGAATCACTTCCTCAGCGGTGCGATAGACGAGAATTCGTCCACGGACGACGCCGGGGGAAACGCCGATGCCTTGGAAGACGCGTTCGGTTGTATGGGAGTCGGGCATTAGTCCTCGTTGAATTTTTGGGTGAACAACTGTTCCAGTTCGCGAGCGGCGGCTTCGGCGTCGCGCCCCTGTAGGATCAGGGTGAGTTTGGAACCGGGGCCGGCGGCCAGCATCATCAGTCCCATGATGCTTTTGCCGTTGACCCGTTCGCCATCCTTCTCCACGAACACGGAACTTTCATACTTGTTGGCGACTTTGACGAAGAGCGCGGCCGGTCGGGCGTGGATGCCAAGCCGGTTGATGACGGTGCAGGTTTTTTTGACTTCAGGAGTGGACGCCATGGGGATCAGCGGGACTGGGTGCGCATTCGTTCGATGAGTTTTTCGTTGAACTCGCGGGCGGAGTTGTGTCCGAGGCTTTTGAGTTTCTGGTCGAGCGCCGCCACCTCGATGAGGCGAGCAATGTCGCGGCCCGGTCGCACCGGAATCATCGTGTGCGGCAGGGAGATGCCGAGGATGGTGTAGTGTTGTTCGTCCATACCGATGCGGTCCACTTCGGAAGCATGGCTCCATTCCTGCAGGGTGACGACCATGTCGAGGCGTTTTTCGGGGCGGACGCTGGCGACTCCAAAGACGGCGGGGACGTTGATGATGCCGATGCCACGGACTTCCATGTGGTAACGGGTGGGTTCGGGCGCGGTGCCGATCAGTTCGCGTCCTTCGACCAAACGCAAACGGGTCACATCGTCGCTGACCAAGGAGTAGCCGCGTTCCAGCAGACCAAGCACGGTTTCGCTTTTGCCGATGCCGCTTTCGCCGCGAATGAGCACGCCCATGCCGAGGATGTCCACCATCGAGCCCAGCTCGGTGACCTGCGGTGCGAACTCCATTTCGAGCGCGATGGTGGCGGCGTTGATGAACTTCAACGTCACGATGGGGGTGCGGAACAAGGGCACTTTCGCCGCCTCGCATTGTTCACGGACGTAGGGCGGTGGATTCATGTTGCGGGTGAACACCAGGCAGGGAATCTTCTGGCGGAGCAACGCGGCGATTCGGTTGGCCGCTTCCTGTGGACCGAGCGATTTGAGGTATCGCCATTCGGCGCCGCCGATCACCTGCACCCGTTTGTGGGCGAAATACTGGAAGAAACCCGCCAGACCCAGTCCGGGCCGATGCACGGAGCCTTCTTCCAGCTTGCGGGAGAGGCCCTCCTGACCGGCCACAAGGGCCAACTGAAGTTTGTCGGCGTGGTTAAGATAAAACCGCTCGACGGTGACAATCGGTTGTGGGAGAGGCTGGCTCATAAGATCGGTTCACATGCTAAACCGCGGCCCCAAATACAGTTCGCGGCTTTTCGGGTCGTTGATGAGATACTCGCTGGTGCCCTCGACTTCCACCCGGCCTTCGCAAATCAGGTAGGCCCGGTCCACAATCGAAAGTGTTTCCCGCACGTTGTGGTCGGTCACCAGGATACCGAGTCCTCGCTGTTTCAAGTCGGCAATAATTTGCTGCACGTCATAGACGGCAATCGGGTCCACCCCGCTGAAGGGTTCGTCCAGCAACATCAATTTCGGCGAGGTCACCAGCGCCCGCGTGATCTCCAACCGCCGTCGTTCGCCGCCGCTGAGGGTGTACGCCTTGTGGTGTCGCAGGTGCGCGATATCCAGTTCCTGAAGCAAGGATTCCAGGCGCGTCTTTCGTTCCTGTGCCGACAACGGCAACGTCTCCAAAATCGCCAGAATATTTTCCTCCACGGTCAACTTGCGAAACACACTCGGCTCCTGCGCCAGATACCCGATCCCCATCCGCGCCCGCTGGTGCATCGGCAGCCGCGTAATGTCGCGCCCGTCGAAAAACACCTTTCCCTCATCCGGTTTGACCAGACCGACGGTCATGTAAAACGTCGTGGTCTTGCCCGCGCCGTTGGGACCGAGCAGGCCGACGACCTCGCCGCGCTTGACGTGGATGTCCACTTCGTTGACAACACGTCGGCCGCCGTAGATTTTCACCAGCTTCTCCGTTCGCAGCACAATGAGATGGTCGGCGCCGTCGCTCATGGAGTCTTCGGTTTCTGGGGTTCCTTCTTCTTTTGCGCTTCGGGATAGATGATCAACTGCGCGCGGTTGGTGCTGGATACATCGGCTTCGACCTCGATGTCCTGAATGCCGTTGCTTTGGATCAAAAAGGTGATCCGTTGCCCTGTCCACAACGTGCCGCGCGCGTTCACTTTCGGCTCCTCGGTCAACACCAGCTTGTGCGTTGCCACCGTGTATTCCGCGTGGCCCCCGGTGGCTTTTTCATTGTTGGGCGTGACGATGACGACATTGCCGCGGCCGACAATGTTGGAGATGGAACGATGGGAGTCCAGCGCCACCCACATCGAATCGGCTCGCAGAGAGGCGCGCGGGTTGACCGCGAGCACGTTGCCCTCGAAATGGACGATGTTGCGGGCGTATTCGAATTTCCACCGCTGGCAGGTGATGGTGGTCGGCTCGTTGGTCGCGCCCAGCGTCATGGCCGCCAGCGGGTTCGCCGGCGCATTCGTGGCTGAAGCAGACGCGTTGGTTTGCGCTTGCAGGCCGGCAGCGAACAGCCCCAGCGCAGCCACCAGCGACCCGGTGCCTGCGATCCATCTCGTGCCAATGGTTTTGCTCTGTTTCATCTTGTCAGACTACCGCCGCGCACCACCATCTGGGTGTTACTGCGGATGTTCACTTCGCCCTTGTTCCCGTCCCATTCCCCGCCGATACCGGTGATGACCATGTTATCGCGCTCCACGCGTATCGGCGCGTCAGTCGTCGCCCGATTCCTGGCCCGATCCACCACACAACGCGGCGTGGTCAACACCATGACCAGCTTGTTGCTCGAATAAAACTCCATACGGGCATTTTCCACGTCCAGCAACCCGTCGGGCAACAATCGCGCCCGCTCGCCCGTGATCCGACGCCGCAATTCGCCGTTCTCGTCCCGGTCGGGAAACTCAAATTTCTCAATGTACCCGCTCGGCGCGTTGGTGTCGGGCGCCGCCGGCGGCGGCGTTTTCCAGCACCCCACCCACAACAGCGGCAACAACACCCAGTGCGCGGCCAGTATTCTCTTCCAATCGCCTCGCGCTTTCAAGAGCAGCTCCACCACCTCACGCACCGCCCCGTTGCCACCGCGATGGCGGGTGACATAATGTGCGACCGCCCTGACTTCCAACGGAGCATTGGCGACAGCGACCGCGCAACCAACCCGCCGCAACACCGGCAGGTCCAGCAACTCATCCCCGATATACGCAATCTGCTCCGGACGCAAATCCTGTTCCCGGCAAATCTCCAACAGCGTCTCACCTTTGTTGGCCGGCGATTGTTTCAGAATGCTGACGCCCAAATCCGCCGCTCGTTTCGCCGTCGCCGCCGACGGCCGACCCGAAACGAACCCCACCAGCAAACCGGCTTGTCGCGCCATGACAATCCCGTGCCCATCCCGCACATCAAAACTCTTGTACTCTCGACCGTCATCCGCAAAATACAACTTTCCGTCCGTCAGTACCCCATCCACGTCCATCAATAGACACCGCACCCGTTTCAAGCGACGGCGAAGACTGACACAAGCCCGTTTCATCGCGCACACTGTAGCAGAACCATCGCCACAAACAAGCCTTAGCCCGATGGGAAGGCCCGCAACCGAATCCGCTGCCGATACTGAGACGGGGTCTGGCCAATGTATTTGCGGAAGACGCGGCTGAAATACTGGCTGGAGGCGAACCCCACATCGAAGGCGATTCCCGTGACGGATCGGGATGTGGTGGCCAGCAGGTGACGCGCTTTGTCCACACGAAGACGCTGCAAGTAATCGTTTGGCGTCAAACCGGTTTGCTCTTTGAACAACGCAAACAGGCGCGCCCGACTGCAACCAGCTCGCTCCGCCAGATCGTCCATCATCACCGGCTCGTGAAGATGCGCCTTCAAGTGCGCGATTGCAACCGTCACGGCATCTTGCGCCGCCGCCGATTTGACTGCGGTCAATTGACGCGCCGCCTCCAGAACCACCGCGCACACCAACAGCCGGAATGAGGGCAGTTTGCCGATGTCACTATCCCCCTCCCACTGGATAACCCGCCGATTCAACGTGGTCAGGAGCCGCCGCAGTTCGCTTCCGATGGAACCAACCGTTAACCCGTGCGACCGGAACTGTTTCGCCATCCACCGCAGGTCGCCGCTCGTAAACGGAGTGCGACGTCCGGCGGATGGATGACTCGGATCGAAGATGATACCGCACAGTTGCGCCGGCATCCGCACGTTGTGCAGCCCGCGATGAACGGCGCGCGGCGGTATCACGACAAATTGCCCGCCCGCCAGTTCCAGCGTGCGACCGTCCTTCAGCTCATACGCTGTCGCGCCGTCCAACACGCAAAGCAATTCCACCCACGGATGCGCATGCCAGCCCAGCTTGGCGGCGCTGTGGCTGCGAATGGCCCCGATGGAATAGACCAACGGCAGGCCGATGTCGTGGCCATAGACCCGTTGCTCCGCCTGAGGTGTCGGCATCCGGTTCATGTCGAGTGTAGAATATTGTCTCAGCGACGATTGTGAAAGACAGAATTGCACGACTATGGCACGCTGTCGGCATGAAAACACTGTTCAGTTTCCTGGCGTTCACAGTCGTCGTCGCCGCCGCGCCGCCGCCCGCCACAGTGCCGGGCATCGTCATTGACCACATTCCGGCCTCGACCGGCGTCTATGTCGGTTCGCCGAGCATCGCAGCCCTGCCGACCGGCGATTACGTTGCGTCGCACGATCATTTTGGTCCGAAATCCACCGAGCACAAAAGCGCGCTCAGCGCGATTTTTCGCTCGCCTGACCGCGGAAAGACGTGGAAGAAGGTATCGGAAGTCCAGGGCGCCTTCTGGTCCACACTCTTTGTCCACCGGGGCGCGCTCTACCTGTTCGGCACCGACCGCCATCACGGCAACATCGTTATCCGACGCTCCACCGACGGCGGCTCGACGTGGACCGCACCGTCGGTGTTGCGCGGCGATGGCGAATATCACTGCGCACCCGTGCCGGTTCTCGAACACGCGGGCAGGCTCTGGCGCGGGTTCGAGTGGCGGCATCCGCCCATCGCGTGGGGGGTCAACTACCGCGCAACAATGTTGTCGGCGCCGGTGGACGCTGATCTTTTGAACCCGGCGAGTTGGACACTGGCCGACCCGTTGCCAAGCGACCGCTCGTGGAACGGTGGCGACATGGGCGCGTGGCTCGAAGGTAACGCTGTCGTTACCCCGACCGGCGAACTGGTGGACGTCCTTCGCGTCCAGACAAAATCACCGGACGAAAAAGCCGCCATCGTCCGGGTCAGCGCCGACGGAAAGAAGATGTCGTTCGATCCCGCGACCGGTTTCGTGAACTTCCCTGGCGGCGCGAAGAAGTTCACCGTTCGTTTCGATCCACAGAGCAAACTCTACTGGTCGCTGGCGAGCATCGTTCACGAGCGCCACCGCGCCAACAACCCCGGCGGCATCCGTAACACGCTCGCATTGACCTGCTCAGCGGACCTCACGAACTGGACCGTGCGCTGCATCCTGCTCTACCACCCCGATGTCAAGAAACACGGTTTTCAGTACGTGGACTGGCAGTTCGAGGGCGACGGTATGATCGCCGTTTGCCGCACGGCCTATGACGACGGACTGGGCGGGGCGCGCAGCGCTCACGACGCGAACTACCTGACGTTTCATCGCGTCTCAAACTTCCGACGGCTCACGATGGCAAATTCCGTTCCTCTCTATCAGGAAGCGCAGCCGTTGAGCCTCCGCCACGTTCCGGAGCCGAAGCCATGAATCCGCCACGGGAAAAGCCATTTGCATGTAACAGGTGTAACAGTGAAATGGCAAGTAGTCTGGACGGCGTTGATGAGACTTTGGATTCGCGCTGCGTTGGCTCGCGCCGTGCTGGCGCGCGAACACACACGAAGATCGAGCGCAGCAGGTGCCGCGATGTTTCTTGTTTCATTCGGGTGTCTTGTTGCCGCAAGCTCAATCGCGCGCAGGCGGTGCGACCGCTGGCGCAACAGCACGTGGTCGTTGATGAATCGCTAGGGCCGGCGAGCACCTACTGCTACGCGACAAGAATTGCTCGGTGGAAAGCCGAAGATGGGTGGCAACGATGGGATTGAAAAGAAGCGAGCCCGGGGGAAGGGCGTTTACCTCCCACAACGGCGGCGAAGCACGGACAAATGGGACGGATTTTTCGTTTTGGCGTGCGACACCGCTGGTTGCTGGCGGTTCGCCAGAGCAGGCTTGGCATTACGCAAGCATGATCCTGGATGGAGATGATTTGTGCGTTCTTTCGCCCAGTGGCGATGCGGGTGCCAGGTCGGCACACGACGGCAACCTGATCACGTTTCATCGCGTAAAACATTTTCGTTCGCTTGTTTACTGAAAAGCTTTATGAAAACTCCCCTGACTGGTATCGTTCCACCGATGGTGACGCCGCTGCGCGGCCGCGATGAACTCGACGTGGCCGGCCTCGAACGGCTCATCGAGCACATTCTTGCCGGTGGCGTGAGCGGGCTGTTCATTCTCGGCACGACCGGCGAAGGACCAAGCCTCAGTTACCGGCTTCGTAAAGAACTCATCGAGCGAACGTGCCGACTGGTGCGCGGGCGCGTGCCGGTGCTGGTGGGCATCACCGACACGGCATTTGTCGAGTCGGTCAACGTTGCCTGCTGGGCGGCCGACGCGGGCGCCGACGCGGTTGTGGTCGCGCCGCCGTATTATTTGCCGGAGGGACAACCGGAGTTGCAGGAGTACCTCGATCATCTCGTAGCGTTGCTTCCGTTGCCGTTGTTCCTGTACAACATGCCCGCGTTGACAAAGGTGCAGTTCGAGTTTGAAACCGTCCGCCGCGCGATGGACCATCCGCGCATCATCGGCGTCAAGGACAGTGGTGGCGACATGGCGTACTTCGAGCAGTTGCTGAAGCTGGCACGGGAACGCGCCGACTGGAGCGTGTTTGTCGGTCCTGAACATCTGACGGCGGAAGCGGTCGCGCGCGGCGGTCACGGCGGCGTCAACGGCGGCGCGAATCTGTTGCCGCGCTTGTTTGTGGAGCTGTATGAAGCGGCTCGGCAGCGCGATGCGGCACGAGTGACGGCGTTGCAGGCGCTGGTCGAACGGCTCGGTCGGTTGTATCGGATCGGGCGATACTCGTCGGCCATCATCAAAGGGTTGAAATGCGCCTTGTCGTTGCTGGGCATTTGTGATGATTTCATGGCGGAGCCGTTCCACCGGTTCCGCGAACCGGAGCGTCGCCAAGTGCGCGAACTACTCATTGAATTGAACCTGTTGAAACCATGAAAACTGTGCTCATGATCGGGGTATTGGGGGCTGCCTGCGGCAGCGGAAATCTTTCGGCGTCAACCTCAGCCGAGCCGTCCGATCTCGTTGTGACAGGGCACGGTTGGACGTGGGCGCGGCTGGCCGACGGCGAACGGGCGTTCTCCAATCGTCCGTATGTTTGGGAGGCAGTGCCAGAAAAATTTCGGGGCTGGCGCATCACGCAAACCGCTGGCGGCGTGCGAGCCGAGATTCGCGTGAAAGCGCGACGCGACACGGTGCTCTACGTTGCCACCACGCAGAAACAGCTCGAAGAATGGGCGTTGGTTGCGGAGGGCGGATTTCGCTACAGCGACAAGGGGAAAACGCAGATGCAGGTGTTTTGGCGCGCCGTGCGGGCGGGGGAGGAAGTCGTTTTGCCGCAAACCAACTGGGCTGGCACCATCGTGTTGGTGCCGCCGTCAGGCGTCGCTCTCGCGCCGCCGCGAACGCTGGAGCGGCTCAAATACAACCATCCCGGACTGGTGGTGGACCTCGGCGTCGGCTTGTGGGCGTTTCCGTTGCCGATGGATTTTGACGGGGACGGCGACCTGGACCTCGTCGTGGATTGCCCCGATAAACCGTATAACGGCGTGTATTTCTTTGAGAACCCGACTGGCGAGAAGTTTCCGGTGTTCAAACCGGCTCGCCGCATCAGCAAAGGCGTGCAGTTCGCGCAAGTGTCGTATGTCAACGGTCAGCCGCGCGTGTTGACGCCGGCGACCGAATACCCCGATTTCCTCAACACCGGTTTGGAGAAAGGCGTCAAGCTGCCGTTGCCGGCGAACGTTCATCCCAAGAAGGTGCGCGGCAATTTCTGGCGATACGTTGACTACGACGGCGACGGCAAACTGGACATCATCGTCGGCGCGGATGACTGGACGGATTACGGCTGGGACAACGCTTACGACGCAAACGGTGTTTGGACAAACGGCCCGTTGCGCGGGTTCGTTTATTTTGTCCGCAACACCGGCAGCGGCTACGCCGAGCCGGTGAAGGTCATGGCGGGCGAAAGACCCGTCGAGACCTTCGGCTGGCCATCGCCGAACTTCGCCGACTTCGACGGCGACGGCGATCTCGATCTGCTTTGCGGCGAGTTTCTCGATGGATTCACCTACTTCGAGAACATCGGCACGCGCACCGCGCCGAAGTACGCGCCCGGTAAACGGCTCTCGGTGAAGATGGACTTGGAGATGATCACGCCGACGGCGATTGACTGGAACAAGGACGGTCACGTGGATTTGATCTGCGGCGACGAGGATGGCCGCGTGGCGTTCATCCAGAACACCGGCAAACTCGCCGCCGATGGGACGCCGCAGTTCTTGCCGCCACGATATTTCCGTCAGGAAGCCGACGAACTGAAGTGCGGCGCACTTGCCACGCCGTTTGGCGTTGATTGGGATGGCGACGGCGACACCGACATCGTCAGCGGCAACACGGCGGGTTACATCGAGTTCTTCGAGAATCTCAGCGGTCCCGGCGTCGAGAACCCGAAGTGGGCGGCGCCGCGTCGGCTCGAAGCCGGCGGCAAAGTGATTCGCATCATGGCGGGGCCGAACGGCAGCATTCAGGGGCCGTGTGAAGCAAAATGGGGCTACACGACGTTGAGTGTGGCGGATTGGGATGGTGACGGGTTGCTCGATCTGGTGGTGAACTCGATCTGGGGCAAGGTGCATTGGTATCGAAACGTCGGCACGCGCGAATCGCCGAAACTCGCTGCGGCACAGCCGATTGAGGTCGAGTGGAACGGCCCGCAACCGACGCTGGCGTGGGGTTGGCTGCGTCCGATTGGAAAAGAGTTGCTGACGCAATGGCGCACGACGCCGTTTGCGGTGGACTGGAACAAGGACGGTCTCACCGATCTGGTGATGCTCGACCACGAAGGGTATCTGGCGTTTTTCGAGCGGCAGCGCCGCAATGGCAAGCTCGTGTTGCTGCCGCCGAAGCGTGTGTTCTGCGATGAGAAGGGCGAACCGCTCCGTCTCAACGCCGGCATCGCCGGCAAGAGCGGGCGAGGCAAGCTCTGCATCGTGGACTGGGACGGCGACGGCCAGCTCGACATTCTGCTCAACGCCGCCAACGCGCGGTTTCTGCGTCAGGTGGATGCGCGCGACGGCAAATGGTTTTTCAGAGACATGGGATTGCTGGCCGAGCAAAACATCGAGGGCCATGATGTCAGCCCGACGGTCGTTGACTTCAACGGCGACGGTATCCCCGATTTTCTCGGCGGCGCCGAGGACGGGCGGTTCTATTATCTGAAAAATCCGAGGACAAAATGAAATCCATCATTGCTGTGATTGCGTTGTTGTTTGCTGCAGCGGCGCTATCGTCTGCGTCGGTGAAGAGCGAGTTTATCTACGAGACTGCGCCGTTCCCATCGTGTCACGCCTCGACGATTGCGGAGACAAAAAGCGGGTTGATCGCCGCGTGGTTTGGCGGCACGCGGGAAGGCCACAAAGATGTGGCCATCTGGTTGTCGCGTCACGAAGGCGGGCAGTGGACACCGCCGATGGAGGCGGCGCGCGATGCGGAGCATCCCTGCTGGAATCCGGTTTTGTTTCAGCCAACCCGCGGGCCGCTGATGCTCTTCTACAAGGTCGGTCCCTCCCCGCGTGAATGGTGGGGAATGTTGCGAACGAGCAACGACGGCGGCAAGACCTGGAGCGCGCCGCGTCGGTTGCCCGATGGGATTCTCGGTCCGATCAAGAACAAGCCCGTCCAACTTCCCAATGGCGATATTCTTTGTCCCAGCAGCACGGAGAGTAACGAGAAGCCCAGCAAATGGCGGGTTCATTTTGAGATGACACCCGACCTTGGCAAGACATGGACCAAAGTCGAACCGTCTGCCTCCGAAATGAATGCGATTCAACCGAGCATTCTTTTTCATGCCGGCGGCAAGCTGCAAGCTATCGGTCGCTCGCGCGAGAAGCGTCTGTTCCAGACGTGGTCAAACGACGGCGGCAAGACGTGGAGCGCGGTCACGCCGACGGATGTGCCGAACCCGAATTCCGGCACCGATGCCGTAACATTGCGCGATGGCCGTTACTTGCTGGTCTATAATCCGACCGAGCGCGGTCGCTCGCCGCTGGCCGTCGCGGTCTCGACCGACGGGAAAAGCTGGAGACAGGTGTTGGTGCTGGAGGACGAACCGAAGGCGGAGTTCAGTTATCCCGCGATCATCCAAACGAGCGACGGCCTTGTTCACATCACGTACACATGGAAACGCCAGCGGATCAAACACGTCGTGCTGGATCCCGCCAAGCTGTCGCCCGACCATCTCACGACACAAACAGAGAAAGTGTCGTCCGTTGCACGGGAGGGCTTGCGATGAAACGACGAGACGCATTGAAGATCATGGCCGCCGGAGCGGTCAGCGCATTGGCGGGGCGGGAGTTGGGTGCCGAGCCGGAAAAGCCCGGCGAAATCAACTGGTCACGCAAAGTGCCGGTGCGCTACGAGGCGGACGTGGCGGTGATTGGCGGCGGTATCGCCGGCGTGTCGGCGGCGTGCGCGGCGGCACGGTCGGGTGCCAAGGTCGTGTTGGTCGAGCGATTCGCCATCACGGGCGGCGATCTGACCAGCGGCGGCGTGGCATCGTTCTGCGGCGAGACGGCGGGCCAAGGCGAGGTGTTTGACGAGATCGTCGCCGACATGGAGAAGTTCAAAGCCATTGAGCCGTACAAACCGTATCCGCAGGCTGACCATCGCGTTTTTGATCATCACCTCCTTGCTGTCGTGCTTCAGGAACTGTTGCTGCGGCGCAAGGTGAAGCTGTTGTTGCACACGCGCTTTGTGGATGCACGCGTTGTGGGCGGACGGATCACCGAGTGCATCATCTGCGGCAAATCCGGGCCAGAAGCGCTGCGGGCCAAACAGTTCATTGACTGCACCGGCGACGGCGATGTGGCGCGCATGGCCGGGTTTGCCGTGATGAAGGGACAACCGTATTCGTTGCCGATGTCCATGATGGCGTTTGTGCGGCACGTCGAGAAAGCCGAGCCGCAACTACCCGATGGCTGGTTCGATCCGGTGAAAACGAAGGATGAGTTGCCGATGACAAGCGTCTGGCCGAACGGCCCCGGCAGCAACGCGCTCAAGATCAAGATACCAATGTTCGACGCGACGGACACCGAGTCGTTAACCGCCGCCGAAATCCGGGCGCGGTGTCGAACGCTGGAGGTGCTCGACTATTATCAGCGCGTCTTGAGGAAGCCGTGGCGCTACGATGGATGTTCGCCGCAGATCGGCATCCGTGAGGGCGCGCGGATTCTCGGCGACTATGTGCTGACGTTGGACGATCTGCGCGCGGGTCGGCTGTTCGACGACGCTGTGGCGCGAGGCGTCTATATTCTTGACGGCCACAAGCCGGATGACCAAAAGCGCACCTACATTCTCAAAAAGAGCGAAATGAAAGTGCCGCCGTATCAAATTCCGTTGCGTAGTTTGATTGCGCGGGATGGTGTCAACCTGTTGATGGCCGGGCGATGTTTCTCGGCGGAGCAACTCGCGTTGAGTTCGGCTCGCGTCAGCACCAGTTGCGCAATGATGGGTCAGGCTGCCGGTATCGCGGCTGCATTGTGTGTGGAGTGGCGCGCGGACCCGCGCCACCTGGAACCACGGATGGTTCGCCGAATCGTGGAAGAACGCGGCGGGAAACTTCTCTAAGCGCAAAAAGCACGGGGCAACTTCAGAAGGACGACCGCGCCAATGCGTGCAAGTCCCGCAGCTTCACGAGCAAGGATTTCACATCCGCAAGACGGGCCTGACTGGCAGCGTCGCTGCGAGCACTGTCGGGATGGGGGTGGGTTTCCAGAAACACGCCATCGCAACAACCGGTGGCCACGGCAGCCCGTGCCAACACCGGTACCATTCGCCGGTCGCCGCCGCTGACCTTGCCCGTTGGCCCCCCGCCCGGCATCTGAACACTGTGGGTCGCATCAAAGACCACCGGCCACCCCAATTCGCGCAGAATGGCGAGGGACCGCATGTCCACGACCAAGTTGTTGTAGCCGAAAGAAGTGCCCCGCTCAGTCACCAGAATGTTTTTGGCGCCGGCCCTAGTGGCTTTTTCGATGGCGTGTCGCATGTCCCAAGGCGCCAAAAACTGGCCTTTCTTGATGTTGATGCATCGGCCTGTTCGCGCGGCTGCCTCGATCAAATCGGTTTGCCGGCACAGAAACGCCGGGATCTGAAGCGCGTCGCACACCTCCGCGACCGGCTCGCACTGCCAAACCTCATGCACATCGGTCAACACCGGCAGACCGCACGCTCGTTTCACCTTGTCAAGAACAGCCAGCCCTCGTTTCAAGCCGGGACCTCGGAAACTATTCGCTGAGGTGCGGTTGGCCTTGTCAAAACTGGACTTGAAAATGAGGGGCAGCGCCAGTTCGGCGCAGACCGTTGTCAGCGTTTCGGCGGTTTGGAGGACAAGCGATTCCTTTTCGATGACGCACGGCCCTGCGATAACAAACAATGGCGCGTTTGCGCCGCCGACTTTCAGTTTGCCGATAGAAACCGTTTGGTTCACGGCAGAGCAATACCGCATGTGCTGGCAACCCGCAAGCGAGAACGCCGCACTCTTGTCCCGAAGCGCATGCCCCCAAGTTACCGGAATAGTGTAACGATCGTCTCACGGTTCCGGTACGTTGTGGGAGTGTGGGAGCCGCATCTGCCCGCGTGAGGTAAGGAAATTGGTTTTTGACACAGCCCGAATCTGCGGCATAGACTGGCGTTGGTTATGGCTCTGATCGCATGTCCGGAATGCGGCGGACAGGTCTCCACCGAGGCGGCTGCTTGCCCTGCGTGCGGGTATCCAATGATGCGCCAGAAGGCAGCGCCGATCGGGAGACTGTTGCTGGAGGCGCGTCCATCATGGTGGGCGTTTTTTGGGCTTTTGGTTTTTGCGTGGCTGTTGATTCCCTGGCTGATTGCGTGGTTGCGTCGCCGGTCGGTGCTGCTGCGTGTCTATGAAGACCGGGTTTCGGTCGAGCGCGGGATTGTAACGAAGAGTTTCCGCGAGTTTTTCATTCGTGACATCCGGGCGATTGACGTGGATCAGGGTGTGTGGGGACGGATCGTTGGCGTGGGGAACATCACCATTTCCACGGCGGCAACTGTCGAGGCTGACGAAACGTTATGCGGTTTGCCCGATCCGAGGGGCATTCGTGATTTGCTGGTGGCTCTGAGGCAAAAGGCGTGAATCTCTCATGGTTTTTTTTGTTGGTTGCGCTGCCGTCGTTTGAGGATTTCCGTGAAGCGGACCGCGCGCGCCGCGAATCGGGCCGGTGGCAATCGGAGGCGATTGCCCGTTGGATGCAGGTGGACACCAACCATCTGCTCGATGTGGCGAAGCGAGAACGGCACGATTGGGAATTGCAGTGGGGTGCCGCTGAGTTGCTGACGAACTGGCAACAAAAGCGCTCCCAGTTTGAGCTTGCGTTGACGGCCAGTCGTACGAATGTGGCGGTGGCGTTGCGTTTTGCCTGTGCGGCGGCAGTGCAAAAGAAGCAGAGCGAGTTAGCGCTTCGATGGCTTGAGTATTGTCAACGGCACGACAAAACCAACAGCGTCGCCTGGCTGGCCGAGTTGTGGGTGTTGTGCGCGCAAGGGGAGGCGGATCGGTTTGAGCCGAGCGGTGCAGGACCTGTGTTTCGAGATTATTCGGGGGAAGCCGCCCGCGCCCGCATACGGATGTTGGAGGCGGCCGGCTACTCGAAATACGCGGCGCGGCGCATCGGGTTTCTGCCGCAGCTTTACGGGGCGCAGATGGCGCAGGACCTGCGAGGAGGCAGGCACGAGGGCTATGTTCAGGAGTTTCTTATGGAGACTGCGAAAGCCATGCAACGCAGTCCGACGTTTTTGGTTGTGGAGCTGGTGGGTCAATCTCTGGAAAGCGCGATGTGGGGGCGGCGGGAGGATTCGCCGGCGAAGGTGGCGCGCCTTGAGGAATTGGCGGAACGCCGGGCGATGTTGGAGGGTTTGATTCGAGACATGGAACAACTGGTGGATCGTGCCATCGAAGAGCGAATGGTGCGTTACTTTGACGAGGTGTTGTTGCTGGGGGAGATCGAGGCGATGCATCGTTTGCGTCGTGATTTGGCGCCGAGGCGGGAACGGTGAACTTCCTCCCGGTGGGAGTGATCAGGGATTTGGCGTTTCGGCCGCGCGGCGCCGGTGTTGTTTCATGACAAAGTAGGCGAGGGCCAGCCCGGCGATGATCAAAGCAATACCCACCGACTGGAGCGGTTCGTAGTCTTTGAGATCGAGCACGATCAGCTTGCGAGCGATGGCAATCAGGGCCACTTCCACGACCACTTCGACGTGAAGGGTCTTTTCCGCGAGGTAGGTCTTGAGAGTTTCCAGCAACTCAATGGCAATCACCACGAGCAAAAAGACGCCAAACAAATCCAGCAGCTCCGAAATGTCGAGCAGGAAGAGGGGAGGACTGAAGATGTCCTTGAGAATCAGCCACCCCAACTCCAGCAACGAAAGCGAGAGGACGATCCTCATCATCGCTGATTTCTGATTGCACAGTGGCCGGTTGCTCGCTATATTTGCGGTGCCGAATGGGTGCGGACGTGGCGGAATTGGCAGACGCGCAGCGCTCAGGACGCTGTGGGTAACACCGTGGAGGTTCGAGTCCTCTCGTCCGCACCAGTTTTCGGGCCCCTCCCGGTAGCGAGCGGGGGGCGCAGTGCAGCGCGGAGGATTTGTCTTGCTGTCTGCGGTGGCGCGTTCTATTCTGCCTTCTCGAAAGGAGTGAACAGCCATGAAAACAGCTTCGTTGGTCTTTGCTGTATTGGGCGTTCTGGTAGTTGTCCTCGCCTTCATTGGTCGGTTCTTGGGCGCGCCGACGGTCACGATTTTCGGCGTTAAGTCAGCGGCAACCAGTCTGATCGTCATCGGTAACACGCTGCTGCTGATAGCCCTGTTTCTCAACCAGTGGAAGCCGCCCGAGAAAAAGTCCTGATCGCCCGGCGCCTTTTTGGCGCGTGGTATGCCCGGATGCTCCGGTGGGAGAACTGCTTGTTTTCCCCGAAAGAAGTGATAGGGTTTGGTGTGGAACAAGGAATGATGACTGCGAAATGGGGCAGTATCGTTCTGTTGCTGGTCGCCAGCGCGCAAGCCGGGTCTGTCAATGACCGTGGGCGTTGGACGAGTTTGGACAAGATTCGTGAGGTGATGACGAACCGTACGGCGGCGGCAACCGCAGTGAACCTGCCGAAAGTGGAGATCAAGAGTGCCGAGATCAAAGGCCGCAGCGTTCCGACGCGGGATGTTTCCACGAGGCCGACGCCGGGAATTCGGGATGTCAACACGCTGGACCGGAAAAACGTGGAGCTGAAACGGCGCGAGGTCTCCACGTACGAAACCGCTACGCGTCCTACGCCGGTCAGCAACTTTACAGGCAAACGTCCCGCCGTGGCCGAGAAGATGCGCCCGGAGCCGTCCAACACCTACGCGGTGGATGCCGCGCCCATTCCCGAACGCCGTATCCGTGTGAATTCTCCCGAAGGCCTCGAAGAATTGCGACGGCAATTGAATCGCACACCCTGAAACTAGGCGGCGGCAATGTTAACCAGTTTGCCGGGGACGACGATCACTTTCCGCACCTTCTTTCCGTTAAGGAACGGTTGCACATCGGCGCAGGCCAAAGCGAGCTTCTCCAGTTCCGCGTTCTGAATCTGCGACGGGACTTGGAGGCGGGCGCGGATTTTGCCGTTCACCTGCACGACGATTTCCACGGTGTCTTCCACCAGCAAGGCCGAATCGTACGACGGCCACGGCTCGTAGGCGAGAGAGCGGCTGTGTCCGAGCTTCTGCCAGAGTTCTTCTGCCAGATGCGGCGCATACGGCGCCAACAACAAGACAAACGGCTCCAGCACAGCCCGTGGGCGCGCTGGTTGGGCGGTGACTTCGTTGACGAAAATCATCATTTGGGCGATCGCCGTGTTGAACGCCAAGGCTTCCGTGTCCTCGCCGACTTTCTTGATCGTCTGATGCAGAACTTTGAGCAGCTTTTCATTCGGGGTGGAATGGTCCACAACGATGTGGCCGTCCTCATCGCAATACAGTCGCCAGACACGACCGAGAAAGCGGTAAACTCCTTGGACGCCTTCGGTGCTCCAAGGTTTGGTTGCTTCCAGCGGTCCCATGAACATTTCATACAGGCGCAACGTGTCGGCGCCGTATTCCCGCACCACATCGTCGGGGTTGATGACGTTGCCCCAGGATTTTGACATTTTTCGGTTGTCTTCGCCGAGGATCATTCCCTGGTTGACGAGCCGCAGGAACGGTTCTGGAGTGGAGACGTGGCCGAGGTCGTAGAGCGCCTTGTGCCAGAAGCGGGCATAGAGCAGGTGGAGCACGGCGTGTTCGGCGCCGCCCACATACAGATCGACCGGCATCCAGTATTTCTCCTTGGCCTTGCCAACGAACGCGGTTGAGTTGTGGGGATCAATGTAGCGGAGGTAATACCAGCATGAGCCGGCCCATTGCGGCATGGTGTTGGTTTCGCGTTTGGCGGCGGCACCACACTGAGGGCAGGCGCAGTTCACCCACTCGGTGGCTTTTGCCAACGGTGGCTCTGCGTTGCCTGAGGGCGAATAATCGCTCATTTCCGGCAACCGCAGGGGCAGCTCGGATTCCGGCACCGGCACCGCGCCGCATTTCTCGCAATGGACGATGGGGATCGGTTCGCCCCAGTATCGCTGGCGTGAAAACAGCCAGTCTCGGAGTTTGTAGTTGACAGCGAACTTGCCGACGCCACGTTGGGCCAACCATTCGGTGATTTTCTTTTTCGCCTCCGGGGTGGGCAACCCGGTGATGAGGCCGGAGTTGACGCTGATGCCGTCGCCGACAAATCCGACCGGATCCGACTGGTCGGTCGGACGCACGACCACGCGGATGGGGAGGTTGAATTTGCGGGCAAACTCCAGGTCGCGCGTATCATGAGCGGGCACGGCCATGATGGCACCGGTGCCGTAGCCCATCATCACGTAATCGGCGATCCAGATCGGAATCTTTTCGTCGTTGACGGGATTGATGGCGTAACCGCCGGTGAAGACACCGGTTTTCTCTTTGTCGGCGAGGCCGCGTTCCAACTCGCTTTTCTTGGCAGTGGCAGCGCGATAAGCATCCACGGCAGAGCGTTGCTGCGGCGTGGTGACGCGGTCCACGAGCGGGTGTTCGGGGGCGAGCACCATGTAGGTGGCGCCGAAAAGCGTGTCGGGGCGGGTGGTAAAGATTTCGATCTTGAGGTCGCTGTCGGCGACGGCGAACTGAACGTTGGCGCCTTCGCTGCGGCCAATCCAGTTGCGTTGTTGTTCTTTGATGCACTGGGGCCAATGGACCAGCTCCAGGTCGGCCAGCAGACGCTCCGCATAGGCGGTGATTCGCAGAAGCCACTGGCGGAGGGGCCGACGATAAACCTCTGTGTGGCCTTTGCGGTCGCAAGTGCCGTCCGCGTTGACTTCCTCGTTGGCGAGAACGGCCTTGCAACCGTCGCACCACCAGACCGGCACCTCGGCTTCGTAGGCGAGGCCGTGTTTGAACAGTTGCAGGAAAATCCACTGGGTCCACTTGTAATATTGCGGGTCGGTGGTATCCACTTCACGGTCCCAGTCGTAGGAAAAACCGAGCATCTGGATTTGGCGTCGGAAGGTGTCAATGTTCTTTCGGGTGGTGACGGCAGGGTGTGTGCCGGTTTCGATGGCGTATTGTTCGGCTGGCAGACCGAAGGCATCCCATCCCATCGGATGCAGCACGTTGAAACCGCGCATTCGTTTGTAGCGGCAGTAAATGTCAGTAGCGGTGTAGCCTTCCGGATGGCCCACGTGGAGTCCCGCCCCGGAGGGGTAGGGGAACATGTCGAGCACGTAAAGTTTCGGCTTTGTCGGGTCTTCTTTTGCGGCAAACGTTTTGTGTTCGAGCCAATATCGTTGCCACTTCGGCTCGATGTGGTCGAAAGGATATTTTTTGCGGAGTTCAGGCATAGTGGCGCGGACTATAGCGGCACGCGCCAAACATGACAAGGAAAGGTTGCCCCAAGAACTCCCGTTGAGGTCCATCATCAGAATGATGGTTCGAGACGAAAAGGCGTTGCATGAATTTGAGCGGCAATATGCAGCACGGCAAGAGATGTTGTTGTCGTACGCAGAAGCCGCGCGGGTTTATGAAGAGCTCTGGCTTCGTGGCCGGGAGTATGGCGCCGCTGGCGACGATGATTGGTTGGAGGCAATCGAAGCGGAAATTGAAATGGCACGCACACTGAATGCGCTGGCACGACCATGACTCGGTTTGAACGGCTTCTTGCTCGGCTGGCGCGGGCGCTCGACGAAGCCATTATGCCGTACATGATATCGGCGGGCAAGCCGTGTTGATTCACGGGAGATTGCGGATGACCGAAGATGTGGATTTGACACTGGGGGTGGACTCGGGCCAGGTCGACCGGGTGAGCGGAACTTCGAACCGAGACGGGCTGCCCAGTGCGGTTTGCCACCGCAGAAGACCTTGTCATCCACAAGCTGTAAGCGGAACGGCCGCGCGACATCGAGGACATTCGGGGGCGTGCTGGCGCGCAAACAGGGCACAGTGGACCGCGAGTATTTGCGCCGCGGGATTCGGCAGTTAGCCCAATTGGAGGGCAAAAGCCGTTTATTGCTGCAACTGGAAGCGTTGTTGGCGGAGTTTCCCGAACGATAATCGCAGTTGACAGCAGGGGGCTTGCCGGTTACTTTACGCGCCCTTAGCTTGAGAAAGAGAAATGACTACATTCATGGCCAAACAGGAAGAACAATCGCCGCGCTGGTTTCTCATTGACGCCAGTGGCCAGGTGCTCGGCAAGGTTGCCGAACGCGCCGCCAACCTGCTGCGCGGCAAGCTCAAACCACAGTTCACGCCGCATGTGGACACGGGCGATTTCGTCATTGTGATCAATGCGGCGAAGGTCGTACTGACGGGCAAGAAGGAAACCCAGAAGCAATACATGACCTATTCGCAGTATCCCGGCAAAGAGAAACGACGCTCCGCAGCCGAGATCCGTGCTCGTCATCCGGAGTATTTGATCGAACATGCCGTCAAGGGGATGATACCCCGCAACCGTCTTGGCCGTCGGATGATTACCAAACTCAAGGTGTATCCCGGCCCC
>Ga0272448_1001201_pt1 | contig 35949 bp, 32 predicted proteins | sample YNPCB0191_FD_202220 | JGI IMG/M metagenome (GOLD analysis project Ga0272448, IMG submission 202220) | Hot spring sediment microbial communities from Yellowstone National Park, WY, United States - YNP-CB-019-1 | ecosystem: Environmental > Aquatic > Thermal springs > Hot (42-90C) > Sediment...
TGGCAAAGGTGATTATGCGGTTTTTGAGCCCAATGACTGCATGGGGGATGGCAGTGAGAATGGAGGATTCAAGGGCCTCGATTCTCCTGAGGGTATCTTCTGCGAGCTTGCGGTCAGTGATATTCCGTACATACTCTATAACCCCTTCCAGCTTTTTTGTTTTCTGGTTAACAAGGGGGAAGCTATAGAGTCCTAACCAGCCCTGTAGTATACCACCCTTACCTGTCAGTTGTACTACTTCATAGGCAGGCTCACCTGTTTGAAGGGTTTTAATTGATGGGCAGTTTTCACAGGGTTTCTCTCGCAAATGATAGACTTCGTAACATTTCTTTCCGACCAGGGGTAGAGCATGGGCATACCATTTCTCCATTTCCCTGTTGACCCGAATAATCCTCATTTCTGTATCAAGAATGCTAATACCATCCTGGATACTATCAAAGACACTGTCAAGAAAGTGTTCTTGTTCTGCAAATCGGGTTGCCTTTATCTTGAGAGACCTTTTAGGAGGTTTTAATTTTTTAATGGACGCTGTCTTTTTAGTCTTTACAGCAGATGAAATTTTTTTCTTTGCTTTCATAAAAACCTTCAGCGATTATACCATAATGGACGGGGACTTCAATTTAAAAATTGTCTTACACGTGATTAGTTGATATATTAGCTGAATTTATGGATAAAGTAATCATAGAAAGAATTCCGAAAAGAAAGAACAGAGAGGGCGCGAAGAGATGGATTGAAAAGAGAGGAGAGTTTGTACAGATTTCTTTCAGGGAAACCATAGGTCATCTTGCCTTTTTTGAGATTAAAAAGGGTTTTTCGCGAGGCAGTCATTATCACAAGAAAAAAGAGGAAGTCTTTTATGTTGTTACAGGAAGTATACGTGCAGTTTTTATAGATATGGAAAACGGCATGAAAAAGACGTATATTTTGAAAAAGGGATATAAGGTTCGAGTGAAAACATTGTGTGGTCATACCTTCTATGGTATTGAAGATGCCCTTGTTGTTGAATATAGCCCCCAGTTTTATGATAAAAACGACAGCTATCAAATAAATTTTGGAGTGTAGCTATGGCTGAGATCAAAAGTGCAATTGAATTAGCCATGGAAAGGACAAAGCACCTTATCATGGACAAAGACGAGAAAGAAGCCTTTGCAATACAGGAGGTGGAAGGTAAGGTTAAGGCGCTGTTGAGGCGATATATGGAGGATATGGCTGATAAGGATGAGGTGGCAAAAGAATATGGCTTGATAAAGGGGGATAAGAGACATAAAAAATCTATTGTAATAAGTTTTTTTATGGACCAGTTTGATTTTCAGGGAGATAATAAGAAACTCCTCAGTCTTTTTGATCTTGCAGGCATTGATTTACCGAATCCGCTGAAACAGGAAATGGAAGCCTCACAAAAGACGTTTCAGGAAGAGATGGAAAAGAGAAGACAGGGCATGAATGAAAGAGTGGTATTGAAACTTAAAGAAATGGGTATTCAAGGCAATGGCATTGTACCCAACCTTGAGGCTTGGGATGATTGGAAGAAAGAGGTTAAGGAATTAGAGGAAAGCTTTAAAGGCAAGCTTGGAAAGTGGAAGGATGCATTGGAAGGAGAGTCCAGGAAAACAGACGGTTCATCTTAATAGAATATACGAACGGGAAAAATCATCTCTCATTCCCGCAAGAGATGGTGACCCTATTCGTTTTGTTCATTTATATGAGGACCCTGGAGATAGAGAAATCATTGGTTTCTTTGCATCGCAATTTGCCTATGGAAATATTGTGGCTATGATGAAGTTTCTCCAGAACCTTTTTCACCGTCTTGGAAAACATCCACTAACTTTTATCAAAAATGGTGATGTCTCCAGTCTGAAGGGTATGTATTACAGGTTTCATAAGGAAAAAGAAATCATCTCGCTATTTCGAATAGTGAAAAGAATGGTAGATGAATGTGGTAGCATAGGGGACATGGTAAAACATTTTTATAATGGTGACATACGAAAAACCATCTGGAGTATCCGGAGTTATTTTCTTCCAGGGAGCAATGACCTCATATTCTTTTTCCCAAAGCCATCTCGAACAAATCCTCTGAAACGGTGGAATTTGTATCTACGGTGGATGGTAAGAAACGATGGAATCGATGTGGGGCTCTGGAAGTTTATGGATAAGAGAAATCTTATTGTACCTCTTGATACCCATATCTTTAAGATAGGTAGATGCATAGGCTGGACAACATGCAAGACCCCTTCATATAGAGCAGCACTTGAGATTACAGAGGGGCTGAAGCGCTATTCTCCAGAAGATCCCCTGAAGTATGATTTTTTTCTCTGCCATAGGGTCGGAATAGATGGCCATTGTACCGGGCGAAGAACAAGTACCTGTATGAGGCACTGTATACTTGTAGGAAATACTATTTCTCAATAAACCATTGCAGGTTTACGTATAGATTGATCCATAGTCTCCATTTCAGGAGTTGTTTCTTTTGAAGTTCAAGATTATAAGCCTTGGTTGTCCAAAAAACCTTGTAGATTCAGAATATATAGCGCACAGACTTGAGAAGGAAGGGCACACTCTTACAGATACCTGTGACACGGTTATAATCAATACCTGTGCCTTTATTGCAGATGCAGTAAAAGAATCTGTGGAGACCATTCTTAGAGAAGCACAGGAAAAGAACATGACGATAGTTGTGACAGGTTGCCTTGTTGAACGGTACGGAGAGAAGCTGAAAGAACTCCTGCCTGAGGTTGACCTTTTTGTTGGACGCAATTGGTATGACGCCATTGACACACTCATTGGAAGGAAAGGTGTATACATACGGAAAGGCTTGTTTGCAGAAACATTTCCGAGAAGAGTGCTCACGAATAGACCCACAGCATACCTCAAAATACAGGAGGGTTGTGATAATCGGTGTACCTACTGTACAGTTCCTGCTATCAGGGGAGGGCTGCGAAGTATAGCTATAAACGATATTCAAAAGGAGTTTAACTGGCTCATAGAAAACGGTTACCGGGAGATAAACATTATAGGCCAGGATATTACCTCCTACGGAAAGGATCAGGGAATAACATTGAAAATGCTGCTGAGAACACTCCTGGCACGAAAAGGCGATTATTTCCTCCGGCTCCTCTACATGCACCCGAAAGGCATTGATGAAGAACTCATTTATCTCATTGCAGATGAGGAGAGGATTATCAATTATATGGACATACCCATTCAACACTCAGAAGATAGAATACTCAAGCGTATGGGACGAGGGTATGGAAAGGATGACCTGAAACGATTGGTTACAGAGATTCATGAGCGGATACCTGAAGTGGTTCTGAGGACTACTGTGATGGTGGGATTCCCCGGGGAAAAGGAGGAAGACTTTGCAAATCTTTTAGAGTTCATACAAACATATGAATTTGATATGCTCGGTGCCTTTATGTACTCGAGAGAGGAAGGGACAGAGGCACAGAGACTTCGCGGTCATATCACAAAGGGCATAAAACAGGCACGCTACAACACGGTCATGGAGGTTCAGAAAGAAATCTCACGGAAACGCTTAAAGATGAGAGAAGGGAGACGCATGAAGGTCATCGTTGAAGATAAAGAAGATGCCTCCATGGTGGGCAGACTCATCATCCAGGCGCCTGATATAGATGGTATTGCATTCATACGAGGTGACTGTTCTGTTGGGGAGATACGGGATGGGAAAATAGTGAAAACACTCGATTATGATGTTATAGTAGACACATAGCATCGAGAGACCTTAATATATTTTTTTGTTTTTGCGAGGAGTGAACAATGGAGCCCTTAGATGAGTTAATCGCTATACGGAAAGAGAAAGAAAAATATCTCAGAGATATTGGTATTGAAACCTATCCGCAGGACAGAGGCCCCTACACAGATACAGACACTATCAGGCAGCGCTTTCATGATAAGAGCCATGAAGAGCTCGACGCAATGGGTGAGTATGTCTCTGTTGCGGGTCGCATTATGGCGTACAGGGATTTTGGTAAAAGCATTTTTCTTCACATTCAGGATCGGAAAGGTAAAATTCAGGTGTATGTGAGAAAGGACATACTCAAATCCCCTGATTTTGAAATCATCAAAAAGTTTGATATGTGTGACATCATCGGAGTCAATGGAAAGATTTTCAAGACAAAGACAGGAGAACTGACAGTTCTTGCAGAAACCATGAAACTCCTCACGAAATCACTGCGTCCCCTCCCAGAGAAGTGGCATGGATTAAAAGATGTAGAAGAACGATATAGAAAACGTTACCTTGACCTTATTGTGAATGAACGGGTGAGGGATATTTTTATAACCCGGGCTAAGGTGATTGAGTATGTGCGCAGTTATTTCAGGCAGAGAGATTTTGTAGAAGTAGAGACACCCATGATGCAGGTTATTCCCGGAGGTGCTGTTGCAAAACCCTTTGTGACCCATCATAATGCGCTCAATATTGATCTCTACCTTCGCATAGCGCCGGAACTCTATTTGAAACGGCTGGTTGTCGGAGGTTTTGAACGGGTCTTTGAAATAAACAGAAATTTTCGGAATGAAGGTATTTCAGTTAAACATAATCCAGAATTCACCATGCTTGAATTCTACCAGGCCTATGCAACCTATGAAGACCTTATGGATTTGACAGAAGAGATGGTATCGCACCTTGTGTATGAGCTGTATGGTACCTACACGATTCAGTATAATGGACGGGAAGTTGATTTTACCAGACCGTGGAAGCGATATACTATGGAGCAGGCTTTAAGAGAGTTTGGAAATTTTCAGGGTACTATGCACATGGAACAGGGCACGCTCCTTGCCTTTGCAAAAGAGCTTGGCATAGAAGGGGTGGAGAAGGAAAAAAGAGGAAAGATTATTACAAAGATTTTCGAAACCCTGTGCGAGACACAGTTATCACATCCAACCTTTATCACCCATTACCCTGTTGAAGTTTCTCCTCTTGCAAAGAGGAGCAAAGAAGACCCCGAGGTTACAGAACGGTTTGAATTGTACATATGCGGTATGGAGATTGCGAATGGGTTCAATGAGTTGAATGATCCTGAAGACCAGAGGAAACGATTTATGGAGCAGATAAAGGATCGGGAAGAGGGGGTAATGCTGGACGAGGATTACCTTACTGCCCTTGAATATGGTCTGCCTCCTACTGCAGGAGAAGGTATCGGGATTGACAGACTTACGATGATTCTTACTGATAGCACATCCATACGGGAAGTCATCTATTTCCCACTTTTGAAACCATGAACTTCGAGACCCTTATTGGTTTACGCTATTTAAAATCAAAGAGAAAGGAGAAGTTTATCTCCTTTACCACATGGATAGCCATCTCAGGTATTGCCATTGGTGTGATGGCACTCATTATTGTTATAGCAGTCATGACAGGGTTCCAGGACGAAATACGGGAGCGCATTCTTGGAATAAATCCCCATATCCTTGTGATGAGTCTGGATGGAGATATAAGGGAATCGGAAACAGTTGTTGCCCATATTAAAGAGATACAGGGTGTGACCCACGCTTTTCCATTTACCACGTTTCAGGCAATGGTGCAGAGTGGAAGGCAGATTACCGGTGTTGCAGTAAAGGGATTAAACAGTGCGGATATCGCTTTTGTTACAAAGTTGATGAAGGAAGGGAGTATCGAAAGCCTTGCACAAAAGGGAAACATCCTTATTGGCAAAGAACTGTCAAAACACATGGGACTTCTTGTGGGGGATTCCTTTACACTCATGGTTCCTTTTGGTGGTTATTCACCCATGGGGGCTATGCCTGAGACAGTGAAAGTAAAAGTAAGCGGCATATTTGAGACAGGTATGTACGAAATAGACAATACCCTTCTCATCATGCCGTTGAAAGATGTGGAGAGTATTATGGGTGTTGGGGCAACAGGGATTGAGGTAAAGCTCAAGGATGTATATAGAGCTGATGACGTGAGAAAGGAGATTATCAGGAAACTGGGTACAGGATATTTTGCAAGAACATGGATTGAAATGAACAGGAATCTTTTTTCTGCATTGAGACTTGAAAAGGTTGCCATGTTTATCATCCTTGCCCTCATTATCTTTGTTGCAAGTTTCAACATTATTAGCTCCCTTATCATGACGGTTATGGAAAAGAAGAAGGATATTGCTATTCTCAAAGCCATAGGCGCTAAAAAGAAGAGTATTATGAGGATTTTTATGGTAGAAGGGATTACCATAGGGATTGTTGGTGCCCTGATTGGGTCGTTCAGTGGATACCTTGTATGTGAAATTATACGGAGATACAAGATTATCAAACTCCCTGAAGACATCTATTATATCAGTTCTCTTCCAGTGAAGATCAGTATCCTTGATGTTGTACTCGTTGCGTCAGTGACCATGATTATCTGTATTGCCTCCACCATATATCCTTCATACAAGGCAGCAACGATTGATCCTGTGGAGACTCTGCGCTATGAGTGAACCTCTTCTTTCTGTTTCAGGACTGAGAAAGACGTTTTATAAGAACAGTGTAGAGATTCAGGTCCTCCGTGGTATAGACCTGAATATCTTTGAGAAGGATTTCATCACTATCATGGGACCATCGGGTGCAGGAAAGAGCACACTGCTTCATATACTTGGCACGCTCGATAAACCCACTGAGGGCGAGATATATTTTCAAGGACAGAACATAAAAGGCTTTACAGAAGAGGATGAAAGTATCTTCAGAAACGAGAAGGTAGGATTTGTTTTTCAGTTCTACCACCTCCTCCAGGATTTCTCTGTTATGGAAAACATTATGATGCCTCTTTTAATACGCAGGATTCCTCTTACAGAAGCAATGAAAAAGGCAGAAACCTTCCTCGATATCATGGGATTGGTAGGACGAAGGAACCATAAACCAGGAGAGCTTTCGGGAGGGGAGCAACAACGCGTGGCCATAGCCCGCGCTCTTGCCAATGAACCTGCAATTATTCTTGCCGATGAACCGACAGGTAATCTTGATAGAAAAACCGGTAAAGAGGTCCTTGATTATATTCTTGTTGTGAAAGAGAGGTTATCATCAGCGCTTGTACTTGTCACCCATGATCCTGAGATTGGCTCACTGGGTCATAAACGATTCAGGATGCTTGATGGCGAGTTATTCCCTCTCTGACTATTTTTAGTTGAAAGACATCAAGGGGTGAACTCAGACCCTTTAAGGGAAGCTTGCCAATATAATCATAATCAAAGGTTTTGTCTGTAATCAGTTCTTGAGTGTTTTTACCAAATAAGACCTCAAACTTTTTTGCTGAACCACAGAGTCGCGCTGCTATATTCACTGTATTCCCTATGACAGTAAATTGCTTTCGACTCTCTGAGCCAAGAGGACCCGAGTATGCAGGTCCTGTATTAATGCCTATGCCCACACCTATCCAGCCACTTTCCTCACCATATTGCAGGTCCTGGAGACGATTGATAATAGCAGTAGCACATTTCAGCGCCTCCTCTGCCATATGTGGTCCATGAAAGACTGCCATGACTTCATCACCACTGAGCTTATCAATAGCACCATGGTATTCTTCCACAGCCTTTATCTGAATTGAAAGATAGAGGTTGAGCATTTTAAAGACCTCATCAGGATGCATATTCTCGCTAATAGTTGTAAAGCCTCTGATATCAGAGAAAAGGACTGTAACATTTATCAGTCTACCAAGAGGAACTTCTTTGCCTGTTGCCAGTTGTTCAACTATTTCCATGGTAGGAGGAGAGACATACCGTGCAAGTTCAGCCTTTACCTTTGCGAGTTCATCATAGAGCTCTTTAATCTGTGCTGCAGTTTTGACTTTTGAAACGAGTTCAGCTGCCTCACGAGACATGGTCTGTAGTTTTTCTTCTAACTCTTTACGGTCAGATATATCCCTGTAGCTTTCGATAACACCGATAATCTTGCCCTGGCCATTACGGAAGGGCATGGATTTATGAAGACAGAAAAGCTTTTTTCCATCCCTCCGTTCAAATTCTGTTTCACATTCAAACCAGCTATCACCACCTGTGATTCTCTGGAGGGAGCACTCAGGGGTGAGATACCGTGAACATTTGAATGTCTTGTAGCACAACTTCTCTTCGTAATTATCCATCCTGTGACCCAGTAGAAATTTAAAGGTTTCGTTCATGCGGATGATTGTATACTCAGTATCAATGACACAGATACCATCAGGAGATAAGTCAAAAATCTGACTCAATTCTTTATAGGCCTTCTGCAATGACTCTTCAGACCTCGTACGCTCGGTGATATCACGCAAGAGTAATACATACCCACCATAGAGATGAAGGGTACCAATGAGCAACTCGAGGGGAAATTGAGTCCCGTCCTTCCTCCGTCCTGTCGCACGGTATACCGACAGATGAGATTTATCGAGTGCTTGTTGCATGTCATTCCATTCACCCGGTAGAGTGTCAGAATAGAGAAGATCCACCGATTGATTGATAACGTCCTTAACTGTATAGCCAAACATCCGTTCCACAGCATTATTGCACATGGTGATTCTATTGTTTCGATCAACAACAATGAGCACATCAGGACTTATGCTCGAAGTGATATCCTCCAGTTCTTTTCGTTTGCGCTCTGTGATTCTCCATCGTCGAAAGGCAAACCAGAGGAGCCCTATTAAATAGAGGAAGATGAAATTTCTCAGAAAGTTTGCTACGGTGAGATGTGCGTAGTGTGATAGAAAGTGATAGATGGTGTCTATACAATGGACAGCAATACCGAACAATGAAAAAAAGATTGCGATAATGGTAATGAGGACAAGGTCTATGTACTCTATGCTTTTTCTCATGAAGGGTATTAGGTATATACTATGTACTCATTTTTTTCCAGCTATTTTATCTATATCGAAGGCTTTATAAATTACAATGCCTTTTGTGCGCATCTCTGTAAGAGCCTTTCGGGTTGTTACAGATGCTACCCCCCGTGAGAGTTCTTCAATAACAATGACACCATACCCATAGGTAACGGCATCCAGTGCCGTTGCCTTGACACAGTAGTCTGTTGCAATGCCATATATGACAACGGTGTCGATGCCATACCACTGAAGAATAGTATGGAGCTCAGTCTTTTTACCTCCATCATCCTGAAAACCCGAGTAACTATCAAATAAATAATTTTGCCCTTTCTTGATGACTGCAAGAAAAAGGTTGTTGTCAATAACAATCCGTGCATGTTCACTGCCCTGAATACAGTGGGGTGGCCAGAGGGTCTGGGATTTTCCGTTAATGTCTATGGTATCGAATGGAGATTTGCCCGGATGATTTGTGTAGAATGAAATATGGTCAGGGGGATGCCAGTCTTGGGTTGCAAAAATGGGGAAACCTCTTTTTTTAAGAAGTTTTGTTGCCCGTTCCACCTTTGTGACATAGGTTTTGTTGGTTCCTTCTACTGCCAGGGAACCTTTCTTCCAGGTAGTAAAATCACCCTGCACGTCAACAACGATAACACCTATATGTGTCTGCTTTGTATGCATGGTACAATATGGTTATGCGTTTATTGAATGCATGCACAGAAAGGTCATGATAGTATAGGATGAACCTATTATTAGAAGGAACGTCAGGTTTTCTCCTGGTAGAGATACTCCACAAGCATCCAGTCAGTGAGACGGAGACGCGAACTTAAAAGTTGTGCAAGGTCAAGGAGAAACCTATTTCCCAGACGGGGATTTTCATTGAGAAGCTGGTCAAATTTTTCCTTGGTTAGTATGAGGAGTGTTGTATCTTCTGATGCAATGGCAGATGCTGAACGGGGCCATTTATCAATGATACTCATTTCACCAAAGGTCTTTCCCGGTCCCACTTCAGCAATGATTTTTTCCTTTTTCTTAGAATCTTCCTTTGATATTTTTACAGAGCCTGTTACAACAAGACACATGTAGGCTTCCCGTGAGCCTTCAACAAAAATAGGTGAATTTTTTGCAACCTTTGCAACATAGAGGTATTTTGCGAGGTCTTCTATCTGGTCGCTCGTGAGGTTGGCACCCCACTTTGCTTTTGACATCATGCCCATACGTTCATATATGGATGATTCTGTTTCTTTCAGCATTGTAACCCCCTTTGTGTGCTTATTGATTCTATTGTACAGAAATTATTTATATTGTCAAGAAAAGTTGTTTTTTTTGAGTCCTCCTTAGTTACTACACTTCAGTCACCCAGGCATATGCCCATATCCCGTGCGGTCTGGATTGAATCAGAGGTAAGGGGTACCTTTCGTATCTTCCCGATCACTTCTTCAAGGGGAACCCCTTTTACCTCAGGGGGATCAAGGGCTACCATAATGCCAAAATTCTGTTTCTCAACCATGCGCACAGCAGCAGCACCAAATCGGAGAGACACAAGCCTGTCAAAGGTTGTTGGAGATCCGCCCCTCTGAAGATGACCGAGGACAAGGGAGCGCGTGTCTTTTCCAGTCCTTTTTGCAATCTCCTTTGCCACATACTCTCCAATGCCGCCAAGGAGAAGCTCCTGCCTTCCTGCCTCACCCGTGCCTTTTGCTAATTCCTTGCCTCCTACGGGGGTTGCGCCTTCTCCTGCAACCACAATGCCGTAATGCCTCCCGTGAAGTTCATTCTCCATAATGTGGCTGCATACCTTTTCTATGTCAAAGGGGATTTCAGGGATTAATATGACATCAGCACCTCCGGATAGACCACTATTCAGGGCAATCCAGCCTGCATGCCTGCCCATTACCTCCACAACCATGACCCTGTCATGAGAGCGCGCAGTGGAATGAAGGCGGTCTATCGCTTCTGTGGCAATGCTTACTGCCGTATCAAATCCAAAGGTAATGACCGTTCCACCTAAGTCATTATCAATGGTTTTTGGTACACCCACAACAGGCATACCCTTTTTATAGAAGTCATAGGCAATCTTGAGGCTTCCATCACCACCCACTGCAATAAGACAATCGAAGCCAAGGCGTTTAAAATTCTCTACAACCCTGTCTGAGACATCACGAATCTCTGTCTCACCAGCGAGGTTTGTAATGGGCATCTGAAAGGGATTTCCTTTGTTTGTTGTACCGAGAATCGTGCCGCCGAGGTTTGAGATACCACGCACCACCTCAGGTGTGAGACGAACGATATCGTTTGTATTGAGAAGCCCTCCATAGCCATTTTTGATTCCATAGACTTCCCAGCCTAATTTTGAGGAAGCCATGACCACGGCCTCAATGACTGCATTCAATCCCGGTGCATCGCCACCGCCTGTATTAATGGCAATCTTTTTTCCCCATGCCATACTTACCCCCTCTTGATAGGTTACTATTTATTTTATTCCATAGGGTTTACATTTTTTATGGCGCCACATGCTATTGCCAATATAAATCCCGTCATTCTCCCTGATTCTCTTACAGCAGACGTAACAATAATCCTTCTTGAACTCTTCAAAGAGCGGTGTCTGGAAATACCTGTGCCTTTTTTTACATGCATCTTTCAATTACTGGATAACCCCCTGACTTTTAAGAATTTCCCGTGCCTTTTTCTCAGCCTCTTCAATCTCCTTCCCACACCCTTTTGAGCGAAGGAAGCCATGCATCTCTTCAATCTTTTCTACTTTACCTTGATTGACGATTTCATTATAGAGTGTCATAAATCGTGCCTGGTCTTCTTCATTCAGGTTACACTCGCAGTGGGCTTTTGTACTCGTGCTGAGAAAGAGAAGAATGGCAAGTAGTAAAGCGAGAACGATTTTAATATATCCTGATTTATTCATACAATTTTCTGTATGGTATCACAAAGAAAAATCAAAATATAGTCGAATCTATGTGCCTGTTTAGGAGTATGTGCAGTTTCCTTATCCTGTGAGCATGAGAAAGTTGGTTGCAGGTATCACATAACAGTTATCCGGAAACATTTCTTCCTTGGTGCAGCGATATACAATCTGATAAAAGGGGATATTCAGCTTTTTGCTGAAATATTTTCCTGCAGGACTGATTGAAGTGTCTCCCTCTTTTGTCTCAAATAATGCAAGAGGGGTATTGTCTTTTGTAAGAAGAAAGTCCACCTCGTGTTTGTTTTTATCCTTCAGATACATGACTTCAAAATTTCCTAAACCTGTTTCAGTAAATCGTGCTGCCATTCTCAGGAGACTCACTGCAATAAGGTTCTCGAATCGGTATCCACTATCAGAAATATTCGACCAGTCCAGAAAATAGAGTTTTGTCTCCTTCTTTACAGAGCGTATAATGCTTTTCTGCCACGGTCTTATTGTAAAGATGAGGTAGAGTTCTTTTAATATCTCAAGCCAGTTTACAATCGTAGCATGATGATACCCTGTATCTTCACGGAGAGCATTTACACTCAGTGGAGATCCCACTTTTGTGGGGAGTATCTCGATAATCTGTTCGATGCCTCTTATATCCGTGATTCTTGATAGATCCCTTACATCTTCTTTTGTAAGGAGTGTTTTGTACTCTCGCTGCCATCTTTTGTGAAATCTCGGCGAGCCCTTAAGGAATGGTTCAGGAAAACCACCAAAAGCAAGAAGATTTGCAAGGCTGTCCACTAACCCCTCAGGATTCACCCTTCGTGCGCACTCCATTAACAGGCTTCCTCTCACAAAAGGTGTACCGTCCTGAAGTACAGAAGAGAAGTCTCCTACTGCCTCAGGCAGACCAATGGGAAACATTTGATATGAGAAGTACCGCCCGATTAACGAATCGCCTGATTTCCTGTACATCCCCAAGCGGGCGCTGCCTGTAACCAGTAGCCGCATCCTCTCTTTGCTCGTATCATAGATACCTTTCAGTATATTTCTCCAGTCTCTGTGTTTGTGTATTTCATCAAACACAAGAGGAACAGGTGAGCCCTTGAATTTGCTGTCAATGATATTTCTGAAATAGAGTGGGTTTCTTTTATATTCCCTCATTACTGAAGGGTCGTCCCAGTTAAAGTATGTATCTTCAGAGCCTATGGATGCAAGCCAGTTTGTTGCAAACGTAGTTTTTCCAACCTGTCTCGGCCCTGTAAGAAATACCATTTTGTCAGCATTCATTTCAGTGTCAAAAATATATGTACCCACCAATCGTTTCATAAGACAATTTTACGCTAATATGTAAAATAGTCAAGGCAATTTTATACCGATATGTAAAATATAATCAATTTCTTATCAACCCCATGAATTCATTGAGCAATTTATTAAAACTTTCTTAAGAAAAGACACCTGCTGAGAAAAGCTGGTTCGCAATTGAATCTTAACAATCTTAGTCCCACAATCATTATGACTTTTATCCATGGAGACTTTCTCCTTCTTCAGAGGAACTTTTCCAAATCAATCGTTAAAAGAACTATTACCTTATCTTACCTCTTTAGCCGAAAAAGTGGAAAAGTCTCCTAATTTTTTCTTGACATCCTGTCGGGGGTAACATGTCCTTTGGGTATTTCTTAATAATATTAATATACTAAGGGGGCTTTATGACAATCTGTACAAGGAAATCATACAAGAAGATTATTGTTCTTTTTCTCATTGTTTCATTTATGTTTGTTACTGGTTGTGCAGTTGCCGCTTGATTTACAGACCATGTTCGTTCCACAGGAAGTCCCTTTTGCCCAATTCTGGCTTGCCTTCGGCTTTGCGGCTGCGCAGTAGGAGTCATCAACAAGTATTCCGAAATTGTTTTTTGCATTCCACGGTCCGCGTCTGCTGGCAGTAGGAGCAGGAAGACCATGCTCCTGTGATCCATGAACCTGTGTAGGCTTTGCAGATGCCATTGAGCAGTACTGGCCTGATAGGCATGCCGGTGATGAGTATTATGGTTCGTATCGTACTTTAATGAATATAGCTTGAAAATTCGGATTGACATTCCGAATATTCAAGATTATAATACCTGTATGATAGCGCGCCCAGTATACATAGAAATGCTCAGCAGGGCAACAAAGCGATCTCCTGTGACTGCGCTTCTTGGCCCACGGCAGTGCGGAAAAACCACACTGGCAAAAGTCTTTGGAGAGGGCAAAAAGGCTCTTTACTTTGACCTTGAATCACAGGCTGATGCGCGGCGTCTTGATAATCCGGAATTTGTTCTCGGTTCGCTTACAGGGCTTGTTATCATTGATGAAATACAGACGATGCCGCACCTTTTTAATGTGTTGAGAGTCCTTGTTGATCGTCCTGACAACAAAAAAAGATTTTTGATTCTTGGAAGTGCATCTCCTGATGTTATCCGTAATGTATCGGAATCGCTAGCAGGACGGGTAGAGTTTGTCGAGCTTTCTGGTTTTGACCTCAACGAAACAGGCACAGAAACATGGCAGAAACTCTGGCTTCGCGGGGGATTTCCGAGGTCATACCTTGCCCGGACTGAAGGCGATAGCTTTGTATGGCGGCAGGGATTTATTCGTACATTCCTCGAAAGGGATATTCCACAACTTGGAATTACTATTCCGTCTACCACCATGCGGCGGTTCTGGATGATGCTTGCCCATTATCACGGACAGACATGGAATGCATCAGAACTATCGAGGTCTATGGGGCTTTCAGATAAGACTGTGCGCTCCTATCTCGATATCCTCACAGGAACATTTATGGTTCGTCAGCTTCAACCCTGGCATGAGAATATTGGCAAGAGACAGGTGAAGGCGCCAAAAATCTATCTCCGCGATTCAGGGATACTCCATTCACTGCTCGGGCTTACGGACCGTAGCACTCTCCTTGCTCATCCTCGCGTTGGAGCTTCATGGGAGGGGTTCGCCATAGAACAGGTTCTGATGACAATGAAAGGGGTGGATGCATTTTTCTGGGCAACCCATAGCGGTGCATCGGTTGATCTCCTGTTCCAGCATAAAGGAAAACGATATGGGGTAGAAGTAAAATTTAACGAGGCACCTGTGGTGAACCGTTCCATGCGCATAGCAATACAAGACCTCTCCCTTGAGAGACTATGGATCATCTGTCCTGTTCAAAATTCCTACCTGATTGAGGAAAATGTCACCGTTTTATCCGTGAAAGATATTCCACAAATGGTGAAAGCAATATTTTATTGAATGGGTCTGAATGTGCCGTTTTTTTAATATCTGCCTGATTATATTACACATGGTATGTAAGTGATTCTGCCTTACTGAATGGCATTTGACTTTGCTTTTTTTCCTGTAGGATAATGAAAAATGGCTGTCAAATCCATCCCACAGATTCTCGAAGAAATAGGCATGCTCCTCGAAATAAAGGGAGAGAACCCCTTCAAGGCACGGGCATACTACAATGCTGCCAAGACCCTTTCTTCCATAGAAAATCTTGATACAGTCATCAAGGAAAAGAGATTGAGGGACATAAAGGGCATAGGTGAAGCGCTCTCGAAAAAGATTGAGGAATACCACACAACAGGCAGGATGGAATACCACGAGGCATTGATAAAAGAGGTACCTGAAACACTCCTTGAGCTTCTTGAGATACCCAATCTGGGTCCGCGAAAAATAAAGGTATTGTATGATAAGCTTGGTATTACCAATGTGGGAGAGCTTGAATATGCGTGCAAAGAGAACAGGCTTACCAATCTCTTCGGGTTTGGAGAAAGGACGCAGGAAAAGATTCTTGAGGGCATTGAGTTTATCAAGAGACACAAAGGGGAATTCCTTTTTGGTGATGTCTATTCCGACGCAGAAAATATGAAGAAGCAATTTGAAGGCTATGGACGTTCCGGCATGGTGGAGGTATGTGGAAGCATACGGCGAAGAAAAGAGGTGGTGAGAGACATTGATATTCTTGTGGCAGGAAAGGATCAGGAGAAGCTTTCATCGTTTTTCATTTCCATGCCAGAGGTTGAGGAGGTTGTGGTACGGGGAGACACAAAGACATCATGCCGCCTTAAATCAGGGATAGAGGCAGATTTACGGGTGGTACGCAGGGAAGAATTTCCATTTGCCCTTATGTATTTTACAGGAAGCAAAGAACACAATGTACGGTTGAGGGCTATTGCAAAAAAGAAGGCATGGAAGCTCAATGAATACGGACTCTTCCACAATGACAAACCTCTCCGATTGAAAAGTGAGGAGGAAATATATCATGCCCTTGGTCTTCCCTTTATACCACCTGAATTGAGGGAGGACGGGGGAGAGATAGAGTTAGCAGAAAAAGGCACGCTACCCAAACTTGTGGAACTCAAGGATTTGAAGGGCACCTTTCACATCCATTCTGATTTCAGTGACGGCAGTGATACCATCGAGACACTTGTAAGGGCAGCGCAGAAGATGGGCCTTTCTTACATAGGTATTTCTGACCATAGTAAGAGTGCCTATTATGCGAAAGGGCTGAAAGTAGAAGACGTGATGAGGCAGTGGGAGGTAATTGACAGGTTAAATAAAAGAAGCACATCGTTCCATATTTTTAAAGGCATAGAGAGTGATATCCAGCCTGACGGAAACCTCGATTATGATGAAGAGATTTTGAAGGGCTTTGATTTTGTCATTGCCTCTGTCCACTCTCACTTTACCATGAAACGGCATGAAATGGAGCGAAGGATTATAAGGGCCATGGAAAATCCCTACACAACAATGCTTGGTCATCCTACAGGAAGGCTCCTCCTGTCTCGGGAAGGATATGACATTGATATGAAGACCATCATTGATGAAGCAGCAAAGAATACTGTTATTATTGAATTGAATGCGAGCCCCTACAGACTCGATATAGACTGGAGGCACTTAAAATATGCAAAGGAAAAGGGTGTTATGATTGCCATCAACCCAGATGCCCACAGTGCGGGCACCCTTGCTGAAATTTTCTATGGGGTAGGCATTGCCCGTAAAGGCTGGCAGGAGGAGAAGGATATACTCAATACACGCACGGTAGATGAAGTACACACGATATTGGGTATGAGGAAGGACCGCAGGCTTCAAATTTATCATTGAATACACAATAGTGGAGTGGTATAAAGGATACGTTTCAGCAACCAAACAATGAAAAAAGATATTGGTTCACTAATTGAAAAACTTAAAACCATGCATGGCACGCCACGGTGTGAGCTTAATTTCACGAATCCTCTTGAACTCGTCATTGCCACCATTCTTTCTGCCCAGTGTACCGACGAGAGGGTGAATCGCGTTACCGCAGGACTCTTCAGAAAATACAAGACATTAAAGGATTATATGAGTGTTCCCATAGAAGAACTGGAGGCAGATATCAAGCCCACAGGATTTTACAGGAACAAGGCAAAGAGTATTAAACATATTGTTACTGAGATTCAGAGCAGATTCAAGGGTGTAGTGCCTGATAACATTGATACGTTCGCAGAAGTCAAAGGCATTGGAAGAAAGTCTGCGAATATGATTGTTGGTCTTGCCTATGGAAAACCAGCAGTCATTGTTGATACCCACATGATACAGGTTGCCCGGCGCATTGGTTTCACAACAAACGAGGATCCGGAAAAGATAGAAAAGGATATAAAAAGGATGGTGCCAGAAAAAATATGGACAGATTTTTCCCTCCTTATTATCCTCCATGGAAGATACATCTGCAAGGCAAAAAATCCGGAATGTCTCCGATGTCTTTTACAGAAGGACTGTGATTACTGGTCAGGAGGAATAAGAAATGTTTGAGCAAGAAGAACTAACAGAAGAGGAACGAGAAAGATTTCGCGAATTATCACGCCATGCAAAAGGTGATATACTAACCATGACAACCCTTGCAGGGTCGGGTCATCCTGGTGGCTCCATCTCTTCTCTCGATATATATCTTGTGGTTTTTGCCTTTGCAAATCTCACAAAAAAACCACGGGACAGGATTGTAGTAAGCCATGGTCATACATCCCCTGGTGTCTATTCTGCCCTTGCGCGGCTTGGACACCTCCCTGTTGATGACGTCATAGCATTCTTTCGAAAGGCGGGCAGCCCCTATGAAGGACATGTGGTTAAGGGTATCCCTTTTATCGACTGGTCAACAGGCAACCTTGGACAGGGGCTATCCGCAGGATGTGGTTTTGCGCTGGCATCAAAGGTCCGCAGAGAACCCTTTCATGTGTACGTGCTCATGAGCGACGGAGAACAGCAGAAAGGCCAGGTGAGTGAAGCACGACGGTTTGCAAAAAAATATGGTCTATCGAATATAACCGTTGTGATGGATTACAACGGAATACAGATAAGCGGAAAAACAAGTGATGTGATGCCGCAGATGGTGATAGAAAACTTTCTTTCAGATGGGTGGGATGTGCTTGAGATTAATGCCCATGACCACAATGAAATATATAAAGCACTCAAAAAGGCCCATGAGATTGACAACCCTGTGTGTATTGTGGGTCATACAATCATGGGTAACGGTATTTCCTTTATGGAAAACAGGGAGAAATACCATGGTAGTCCACTCAATGCGAGTGAATATGCTGATGCACTAAAAATCCTTGGACTTGAAAATAGGCTTTTACACTATAAAGAGAAGAGAAAAGGTCAATGGCAGTGGACCCCATCCAACAAAACGAATACAACCGTTATTGAGAGTGGTACTCCATTTACTTACAGCGATGAAGATATGATTGATAATAGAACTGCCTTTGGCCGCGCATTGAAGGACCTCGGAGAAAAGAATATTCCCACGGGCAGATTTGTATGCGCCTTTGATTGCGATCTTGCTAGTTCAGTGAAGACGAATGAGTTTGCAAAGGCCTTTCCAGATTATTTTTTCCAAGGTGGTATCCAGGAGCACAATACTGCCACCATTTCTGGTGCCCTCTCTACAACAGGAATTCTCACCTTTTTTGCAGACTTCGGGGTCTTCGGCATTGATGAGACGTACAATCAGCACAGACTGAATGATATTAATAAAACAAATCTCAAACTTATACTCACCCATCTTGGGCTGGACGTGGGTCAGGATGGCAAAACGCATCAATGTATTGATTATATTGGACTTGCGAATAACCTTTACCACTTTCGGACAATTATTCCCTGCGACCCAAATCAGACAGATAGGGTAATACGTTACATTGCAAGGGAAGAGGGTAATTTTCTTGTAGGCATGGGTCGATCACGATGGCCTGTAATTTGTGATGAAAAGAATAAACCCCTTTTTGCAGATGGGTATCAATTCCAGTACGGGAAAATGGATATTATACGCCATGGCAATGACGGTGCTCTTATTACATACGGAGGCATGGTACACAGGGCAATTAAAATCAGGGAGAAAGTGATGGAAAAGGGTATAACCCTGAAGGTTATCAATATGGCATGTGTCCAGGAGATTGATGAGGCAGTGCTTCAAGACATACTGAAACTTCCTTTTATAATCACCTATGAAGACCATAATCCACGAACTGGAATCGCACCTTTGATTGCTACATATCTTTTAAACAATGAATACAGGGGAAGAATGGAATCCTATGGTGTCACGGATTATGGACAATCAGGTGAGACTGAAGAAATATTGAAAAGGGAAGGGCTTGACATAGAATCAATGGTCAATGTGTTATCAAACATTACCAAAATATAGAGGGTATCAAAGTATAGGAGTGTATACCCTGCGTATACTCTGATAACTAATATTCAAGGGGGTTTTCATGAAAGATATTAAAAGTATGTACAAGAAGGTTGTGAAGGATAATTTTCCCGATACAATTACGATTGACATGGGAGGAGAAACACTTCTGTATAGAAAAAAAGTATGGAGTATCTTCGATAGTGATGAAAAATGTAACGTGGAACGGGGCTTACGGTATGGAGAGAATCCTGACCAGGCTTCAGCCATGTATGAATTAATAAATGGAAATATCACACTCGGAGGTGTTAAATTCTTTGACCCCGGAACTGGACTTGTGAGCAGAGTCAAAGAAGAGGATATGCTTCAGGTAGGAAAACATCCAGGAAAGATCAATCTCACTGATGTTGACAATGCCCTCAACATACTCAAATTTCTCGATAAGAAACCTGCCTGTGCCATTATGAAACATAATAACCCCTGTGGTGCAGCTTACGGAAGTACCACCCATGAAGCATTTGAAAAGGCATTCTGGTGTGACAGAATCGCGGCATTTGGTGGAGCAGTTGTCTTTACACGAATACTTGATGCAGAGACCGCACGGGCAATGGTTCCATATTACTTTGAGGTTGTCTGCGCTCCAGATTTTGATGGAGAGGCAATCGATATTTTAAAAAAATGGAAGAACCTGCGCATATTGAGGATAGACGAAATAAAGAGACTTCATGAGTATAGATTCAAACGATATATTGATATAAAGTGTCTTATGGATGGCGGGCTCATCATCCAGGAATCCCAGCCCTATAGTATAAAAAGTAAGGAAGATTTAAAACCAGCAGAGGCAGTTTACAAAGGCGAGACATATACAATCAAAAGAGCGCCTACAGAAAAGGAATATGCTGATATGCTCTTTGGCTGGTATGTGGAGTCAGGCGTAAGTTCAAACTCAGCGCTCTTTATCAAGGATGAAGCTACTGTTGCCATAGGCACAGGAGAGCAGGACAGGGTTGGTGTTGTGGAGATAGCAATCTTTAAGGCATATACAAAATTCATGGATAAAGAGGTATTCAAGAAATTTAACATCCCATATGCAGTCTTCAAGCTTGAGGCAGCAAAGGGTTTGAGAAAAATGGAGGATATCAAGGATATAGAGGCGTATACACAGGCGGAAAAGGCAGGGCTTAAAGGTTCTGTCATTGTCTCTGATGGGTTTTTCCCATTTAGAGATGGTGTTGATGCGGCAATAAAAGAGGGCGCAACAGGGGTCATACAGCCTGGTGGTTCAGAAAGGGACTATGAGGTTATTGAGGCATGCAATGAATCAAATGTAACCATGGTATTTACTGGCCAGAGGCTGTTTAAACATTGAAAAATGTAATAATTTCAAAATATTATAGTATAAGGACGTAATAACAGGTATCGTCCATTAGAATTGTAAAAATTTTCAATTCATTTGTATAATTTGCATTGACAAAGAATATTGAGTAGTGTAAATTTAATTGTGAAAATAATAACAAATTAATAATAACTGATAAAATAAATGCCTGGAGGTAAAAAATGAGACCCTATTTCCAAAAAATGAAAGATTGGGGCAAACCTGTTAAGGTTAATGCAGCCAATGCAGAACAGATTAAAAAAGTAGAAAAAGAGATTGAAGACCTTATTGAAACAAAGAAAAAGGCAGGACTTCCTCAGGAAACACTGAATAAGAGGGGTGAATGGACTGTTTATCAAAGGCTTGACTACATACTTGATCCAGGAACATGGGCGCCCCTTCACATGCTCTATGACCCCATGGATGAAGAATCAGGTACAACAGGTGTGGTAGATGGGCTTGGAAGAATTAATGGAAAATGGTGCGTTATCATCGGGTTTGATAACAAGGTCATGGCAGGTGCCTGGATTGCAGGACAGTCTGACAATATTCTTCGGGTTACAGACATAGCAAAGAGACTACACGCGCCTCTTGTATGGCTCGTGAATTGCAGTGGTGTAAAGCTTACAGAGCAGGAAAAGGTCTATGCAAATAGACGTGGCAATGGTACAACCTTCTTCAGACACGCTGAATTGAATAAACTTGGTATTCCTGTACTGGCAGCCATATATGGAACAAACCCTGCAGGTGGCGGGTACCAGGGGATAAGCCCCACACTCCTCCTTGCCCATAAGGATTGCAATATTGCAGTTGGTGGAGCAGGTATAGTGAGCGGTATGTCACCAAAGGGATACTTTGATGAAGAGATGGCAGAGCAGATTATTGACGCCACACGGAAATTCAAGGCAGTGCCTCCAGGACGCGTTGAAATCCATTATAACCATACAGGATTCTTCCGTGAGGTGCATCCAACAGAAGAGAGCCTTCTCGATTCATTGAAGGCATGGGTTGCAAAAATGCCAGCCTATGACCCGGGTTTCTTCAGAGTAGCTGAACCAGCAGAACCAAAATTTCCTGCAGAAGACATTTATAGTATTGTTTCATTCAATCAGAAGATGGTCTATGATGTGGAACAATTTATGGCACGGCTTGCTGATAATAGTGAGCATATGGAGTTCAGGCCAGATTATGGTCCAGAGCTTTATACAGGTCTTATAAAAGTAGATGGATTCCTCATTGGTATTGTGGCAAACAGACAGGGTATGATGCCAAAAGGATATCCCCAGTATGCACCCTATCCAGGCATAGGTGGCAAGTTCTATCGTGAAGGCCTTATCAAAGTAAATGAGTTTGTGACCCTCTGTGGCAGAGACAGGGTTCCCATGATCTGGATTCAGGATACAACAGGTATTGATGTGGGTGACTATGCTGAGAAGGCTGAACTCTTGGGTCTCGGACAGGCCCTCATTTACTCGATCGAACAGAGCGACCTTCCCATGATGGCAGTGGTTTTGAGAAAGGGTACTGCAGCAGCCCACTATATTATGGCAGGTCCTCAGGCGAACAATAATAATGCCTTTACCCTTGGTACAGCAACAACCGAAATCTACGTTATGCACGGTGAAACAGCAGCAGTAGCAAGCTTTGCACGGAGACTGGTAAAGGAGAAAGATGCAGGGAAATCCCTTGAACCCGTTATCAAGGCAATGAACAAGACTGTTCAGGAGTATTTTGAAAAATCACGGCCAGCGTATTGTGCAAAGATGGGTCTTGTTGATGAAATCGTGAAGATGAGTGACCTGAGAAAGTACTTTGTTGCCTTTGCAAACCTCTGTTACCAGAATCCCAAATCCATGTGTCCACATCACCAGATGATTCTGCCAAGGGTTATAAAAGGGTAAACAGAGAAAAAGACTACAGGGTGGGAAAATTCCACCCTGTTTTTTTATGAAAACGGTTAACCGTAATAATATATTGGTTGACACTTTTTACTGTTTTTAGATGCTATGTTAGAAAGGCTTACAAAGGCACTCCAGGGATTCAAGGATTCAGGCAACTATAGAACCATAAAATATCTCAAGCCCATCTCAGATACACGGGTTTTATACGGTTCAAAGGAGTATTTAAACCTGTGCTCAAACAGTTACCTTTCCATGCACAAGCATCCTCTTCTTTTGAAGTCAGCTAAAGAAGCAATCGATGAATATGGTTCTAATCCGTGTTCATCCCGGAGTGTTTCAGGGAGTATAGCACTCTACGAAATCCTTGAGAAAGAGATAGCACAATTCAAGCACTACAAACGGGGGCTCATTTTTTCCAACGGCTATATGGCAAATATGGGCATCATCTCCACACTCACAGGAGAGAAAGATGTAATCTTTAGTGATGAATTGAATCATTCAAGCCTTATAGACAGTATACGGCTTTCAAGAGCAAAAAGGGTCATTTACAAACACAGAAACATGAATGACCTTGAAAAGAAGATTAAGAAGATTCAGGCAAAGGGTGAACGGTTTGTTGTAACTGAATCGGTTTTTAGCATGGATGGCGATTCTGCACCTCTTGGAGATTTGTTCGAGCTAAAGAAAACGTATGGACTTCACATTATACTTGATGATGCCCATGGGACAGGCGTATTTGGAAGATACGGGAGAGGCATGGAAGAGGCATTCAACCTTTCAGGCAAGATGGATGTCCATATGGGAACATTTGGCAAAGCCCTTGGTTCATATGGTGCTTTTGTGCTCGCAGATGATGTTGTCATACAATTCCTTATCAACAGGGCACGAACATTCATGTACACAACAGCACTTCCTGCTTCAACACTTGCTGCTTCTCTTGCTGCTCTCAGAATAATCAGGAAGGATACTTCATTGAAGGAGGCGTTATGGAAAAACATAGACTATATGAGAGGACATCTGAAGGATGCAGGCTTTGACCTGAAGGAGAGTGTGGGACCTATAATACCCATTGTTGTGGGGAATGACAAAAAGGCAATTGCCATGCATGAGCTACTCATGAAGAAGGGGCTTTTTCTTCAGGCTATACGACCACCGACAGTACCGGAAGGTACGTCACGATTACGTGTAACTGTTGTAAGAGGTTTTACGCATGCTGATATGGACTATGCCATAGAGAATCTTGTAAAGATTGGTAAAAAAATGGGACTGATATAAATGACAGGGTTCAGGGGTTGAGGGACGAAGTTTGTAAATGGTCAGAAGGAGGCCACATGAAGGATAAAAAACAACTAACAGCGTGGGACAAAAAATACATATGGCATCCCTTTACACAGATGAAGGATTATATGAACATGGAACCCCTTATGATTGAACGGGGTGAAGGATGCTATCTTGTTGATACAGATGGCAAAAAATATATTGATGGTGTTTCGTCCCTCTGGGTGCTTGTCCATGGGCATAAGAAGAAGGAACTTATTGAAGCGCTTATCAATCAATCACAGAAACTCTGTCATTCAACACTCCTCGGTCTTGCCAACGTTCCATCCACTGTACTTGCACAAAAGCTTATTGAGATTAGCCCGAAGGGTTTAACAAAAGTCTTCTATTCAGATAATGGTTCAACTGCTGTGGAAATCGCACTGAAGATGGCGTACCAGTACTGGCAGCAGAAAGGAGAGCGAAAACGAAAAACATTTATCTCCTTCACAAATGGGTATCACGGCGACACAATAGGGTCTGTCAGCGTGGGGGGTATTGACCTATTCCATAAGGTATATAAACCTCTTTTATTCAAGACCTATAAAGCCCCTGCACCCTATTGCTACCGGTGTCCTTTAAAATTAAAACGAGAATCCTGTGACATGGCATGCGTCAGTGCATACGAACAACTTGTTCATAGTCACAGGCATGAACTATGTGCTGCCATCATTGAGCCCTGCATACAGGGTGCAGCAGGTATGATTACACAACCCAGAGGTTTTTTATCAGCAATATGGAAGATAACAAAAGAGAATGGAATTCTTTTTATTGCTGATGAAGTGGCAACAGGATTTGGCAGAACAGGCACCATGTTCGCCTGCGAACACGAAAAGGTGGAACCTGATTTTCTTTGCCTTGCCAAGGGTATAACCGGTGGGTATCTCCCACTTGCAGCAACACTCACAACAGATGAAGTCTTTGGCGGGTTTCTTGGTGAATTTCATGAATTCAAGACCTTCTTTCATGGCCATACCTATACAGGAAATCCTGTGGCATCAGCAGTTGCTGTTGCTAATATTGAGCTTTTTAAAACAGAAAAAACACTTACCCATCTTAAGCCAAAGATACGGCTTCTTACCAAAGAGCTTGAGCGTTTCAAAAACTTACCCCACGTTGGCGAAGTGCGGCAGTGTGGATTTATGGTTGGCATTGAACTTGTCAGAAATCGAAAGACAAAAGAGCCGTTTACGCCAGAAGAAAAGGTGGGTCAGAGAGCAATCTGGGAGGCACGGAAAAGGGGTGTTGTAATACGGCCACTCGGAGATGTGATTGTCCTCATGCCACCCCTTGTAATAGAGACGGAAATACTTCAAGAGTTGCTCCATGTGACCTACGAGAGTATACGCGTGGTCACTGAATGAAGACTCTATCTCCCTGTTTACTTGGCATTTTCTAAAAACCGAATAGAATCAGAAGGGCAGGTTGATACACAGAGACCGCAACCGAGACAGGCATCTTCCTTAATAGTTGCAATCGGAATACCTGTTGATGTAACCGGACCGAAAATGGCAATCGGTTTCTCATGAATCTTTATTTCAATTGCTTCTGCAGGACATGAGTTCTTGCATGAACCACATCCGCTGCAGCGTTCTTCATTAATCTCAGGCAATACCCTGTCCTGCTTCTGGTCAAGAATAATCTCACCTTGAGCGCCAAGAAGTTCCCTTTGTTCCCATCTTTTTTCTCGTGGATGTCTGATAAAACCCGCATGGTATCTTTTCCTGCTCCACTTGGTCGGTGACCATCTGAGTTGCGGTTCAGACCTATACAGGGAAAGAAATTCTCTGTCTTTCAATTGTTCTGCATACTCATCAAAGCGAAGAACCCTGTCACACTTCACGGTAAGCTCTTTGCCTTCCCGTGTAATCCGTACACCATTACCATTGAATGTGATTGTCTCATCTTCCTCAAGGTGAAGAAAGATAATGCCGTCCCTTCGAGCCTCTTCATAGGCAAGTTCTGCATAGGAAGGGGTTACCATGTTGCGTGTAACCATATAGACGATTTTTCCTGTCTTGTGCAGTGCTATTGCCATCTCAATAAATTTCAGGGAAAAGAACTCGTAGAATATTGCTTTGCCTGGATCGCTGGTGCCAAGATAGAAGAGATATGTGGTTGCAGTATCATCAGTGAAATCTAATGGCGGTTCATCTTCCATATAAATGGGTTCATCATGGTGTGTAAGCTTTTCCACCATCTCCCTACCGTGTGTGGCAATAAAGCCAGCGCCAAACCCTGTCAGGATTGAATCCTTGATATTCATGGGTTCCAGGGCACCACCTGCAACATAGATACCTTCCACAGTTGTCTGCAGCGGGGTAGTTTCCTCAACAAATCCGTATTCATTGAGAGAAAAGCCAAACAGTCTGCTCAATTGTTTGAGTTCAGGATTGGGACGAAGTCCGATGGCAAGGACAACATAATTGAAACGCTCCTCCTTTAGCTGACCGCCTGAATAATATCGAATGGCAACATCCTCTTCATCTTCATCAAAGTATCGGGAGTTTGCCCGAATAAACCGTACACCTGCATCTCTATATGCCTTCTCCATAAAAAATTCCTGACCAAAAAGTCTCAGGTCATTATAAAAGACTGTGATATTCGGTTTTGCCCGTTGGAGCGTCCATTTGATCTCACGTATAGTATAGGAACAGCACACAGAAGAACAGAGTGGATACTCCTTTGACCGTGAACCGACGCAGAGAAAAAAGGCAATTTTGTTAAAATCAGAAGGCAATTCGCCCTGTCGCTGGTCAATGAGGCTATCATATTCAAGGCTTGTTAAAACCCTTTTGCCCTTATATCCAATTGGTTCATAGGGGGAAAGGCCTGTTGCAATAATAACGCTTTCTGCTTCTAATTCGTGTCCATCTTCAAGAGTCACAATAAATCTATTTCCTTCTTTTGCTACGTTTGCAATAGAGGCATTGCGTATAACAGTAAGCCGATTATTATAACGAATCTCGTCGAAAAATGTTTTGAACCCAACCCTGCAGTTGGCAATACGCGCCATCAGTCCACCAGGTTCAGATGATGATTCAAGGATTGTTACATCATGCCCTTTTCCAATTGCTACTTTTGCTGCTGATATGCCACTTATACCGCCGCCGATGATGAGTATCTTCATAGAGACCGTTTTTCTCCCATGACATAGAGTAAAAGATCTGTCAGATATATAACCTTCCTGTCCATGGCGAATGTTTTCATTGCCATATGACAGAAAGGACAGAATACAACAATGGTTCCTTTGGATTTTGAAAGAATCAGGGTTGAAAGTTTTTCAGTAGCCCATTTGTTGAGGAAGAGCTGGTTACCGCCGCAGCAGCGGTCTTTCATCTTTTCACCGTCAATTTCACCGCCAAAGGTACTTATGACATCTTCCATAATAGTCTTATTCCTGATGGCATTTCCCTCAGGCCTCATAAGCAGGCATCCGTAATAAGGAAAAAAGACCTGACCCTTGAGATCTCTTTTCTTCTCTATCTTCAAAAGGTTTGCATCGTTCAATAATTCCAGGGGGCTGAGAATAGTGTACACCCCATCGGTATTGGCATCCTTCAGGTTTTTAAAACAGGCAGGACAGGGTACTACTATTTCCCTGGCAATCTGTTCTGCCTTTTTCAGGTTCTCTCCTGATATGCTCAGGAGTTCATTTCTGTTTCCATATTCCAAAGCGCCGCAGCAATTCCAGTCAGGTATTTCAATAAGTCTGTGACCCAGTATCTCACATATTTTCCTGACACCGCGGTCAAGCTTCTTCGCCGAACCAGTGAGAGAACACCCGGGATAATATCCGTATTCCATCATCGCCCTGCCGGAGTCTTTAAGCTGCCTGTACCCGATGAATGGCTTAAACGCTTTACTCTATGGGGGAAGTGAAACCCTGCATACTCCATCCATCTTGGCAGATACTGTAGGTAGCCGCCTTTCAGAAGGTCCGGTGCTGACATAATAATGACAAAAGGCTCGTATACTCTCCCCCAGATATTCAGGCATTTCTTGAATGCCTTTTCAAAGCGAGCTTCCATTCCCAATGATTCCTTGACTGCCCGGACCACTTCCGGAATCATGATCTGCCAGGGACAAGCAGCAGTACATCTGTAACAACTGGTACAATACTGTACAAGAGGTTCATCGTTTTTGATTTGTTCTCCCATAAAGAGTTTCATCAAGAGTTCCTGGGGATTTACATTGAGTGCGAGATCATTGACTGTGCAGACAGATGCACAGATTTTACACCCCAAACAGACGGAAAAATCTTTCTGACTGTATCCTGTAAGTTCGAAAACCCTTTTGTGGTGCATTATATGTTCCATGTGGAACTCGTAATCTTTCTAATCAGTCCTCTGCCTCTTTCAGTTCATCCTCACGAAACGTGATGTAGGGAATGGGTTCGTCAAAACGTTTTCCTGACATATAAGAAAATAATGCCTGCAGCCTTTCAGACACACCCTTGAAATACTTTGTTAAAGGAATACCCTGGGGGCACGCTTCTTCACATGCACCACAGCCTACACATGTCTGAGACACATGATACATCCGTATGAGATGGAAAAGCTCTTTTCCCTGCGGTAGTTTCATTGAACCGGTACGGAGAATCTTGTTAAAGAGTGCATCACCTTTCGCCACATATTCATCTCCATTAAAGACACAGTCCACACAGTAACAGACTGGACACATATCTCGACAATTCATGCACATGATGCATGTTTCAAAGTCTTTGCTGAATGTCTCCATAGTGACCTGAAACTTCTCAGTCTTTTCACTTTTATCAATGAGCATTTCAGCAGGAACGTCTTCGAAATCGCCTTCTATATTCGAGACAAACCCTTCACCCCTCTCTGTGTATGGAATGACCCAGAGATTACTGTTCTTGTCAAATCGTATGCCTGCATCTCCGACAACCCCTCTCTTTTCACTGCATTGACTGCACGCCCACCGCATAGAATTATTATTTCTGAAATAATCTGCGAGCTGGTCTATGTCCGTTGGTACATGATTTTTGAAATTCTTCGAAGAAAGTGTGCCCAAACAATCGATTGATATAGCGATGATATCTTCCCGTTCAATCTGGGTCAATTTGTGCAACTCAACATATGCTCGTATTTCACAGGGGCGCAACATCAGGAGTACCTGCACCCCTTTGGAGAATAATCGCCGCACATACAGGGCTCCATTTGTCTGAAACACAGGATTTATAAGAGAATAGCTATCTAACGTGTCTTTAAAAATTTCGTGGTGTATACCATCTGTTCCTGTCTTAAATCCGAATACCAGATGGTGTTCGTTCATAAGAAACTGATTGAGTGCATCTTCTATGTTACTGATACTAAGCTTTTTCCCTTTCATTGTTCTTTTCCTTTATATGGTTATACATGGAACTCACCTTTTCTACAAACCGACGGGCCTCAGAAGCACTGACCCAGAAGAGGCGGAGTCTCCCCTGCATTGAGAAGGCATTGAACATCTCTTTTAACGCAGCAATCTTTCGACGGGTATAGTAGTTGCCTTTAATAAAGTGGCAATCCCCGGGGTGACATCCTGAGACAAAGACACCATCAGCACCTTCAACTATTGCCTTGATAATAAACGCAGGGTCAACCCTGCTTGAACAGGGAACCTCCACAATCTTTACCCCTTCAGGATATTTCATCCGCAAACTGCCCGCCATCTCAGATGCCTTAAAGGAACAGTATGAACAGGCAAATCCTACTATTTCCAGGTTCTTGTTTTTTTTATATTCAGCCATCTTGCCTCCATAACTAAAACCTAATAATCAACCGATTCCTATACTATTCGTTTTTTTACCATTCAGTGTCCACTATCGACTGTTACCTGCTTTTATAGTGTCTCTACAAATGCGCTTATCTCATCATCAATCATTGAATCTACATACCCTTTGAGCATAATAGCAGATGAAGGACAGGTTGCATTACAGAGTCCACATCCCATGCATGCTGCTTCTTCCACTTTTACAACTCGTTGGACCTCATCAAATTGAATCGCCTTGGCTACACATGCCTGTTCACACATCCTGCAGCCACTGCACCGTTTTGGATCTACCCATGCTGTGAATGGGTCCACAAAAGCATACCCGAGATTTAAGAATCCAAAGAGTTTTACTGCTGAAGCCCTTCCATGGTTGATAGATTCTTCAATATCTTTGGGGCCTGAACACGATCCTGCGATAAAGATTCCTTTTATTGCTGTATCGTAAGGCCGTAGTTTGATGTGAGCCTCAAGAAAGAACTGGTCCTTATCAAGAGTAATTTTGAGAAGCGATGCAATGAACTTACTGTCTTCAGGTGGTGACATGCCGATAGAGAGCACAACAAGATCAAACTCTCGTTCAAAGACCTCACCCAAGAGCGTATCCTCCCCTCGTATCACAATACCTTTGGATGTAGGAATTATTTCTGCTACATTTGCCCGTGTGAAGAGAACCCCCTTTTCCTGTATATCCTCGTAGTATTCCTCTCCTCCACGGGGGTGTGCTCTCATATCCATGTAAAAGGATTCTATATAAGCATCTCCATAGCGTGTCTTCAGGGCATGTGTCACCCGTAAGGCGTTGATACAGCATACCCGTGAGCAGTACAGTTTTCCTATCTGTTCATCGCGGGAACCCACGCAGTGGAGTATGGCAATTTTTGGTTGAGGAGGGAGGGTAAGGGTATCACCCTTGTCTTCAAAATCGAGGGTTGTGATGATTCTTTCATCTTTTCCGTAGTGGAGTTCAGGCTTTATACCTGGATTGAAGGGCGAGAAACCAATGGCAATAATAACTCCACCAACAGTCAGTTTTTTCTCTTCTTCAGGGGTAGAAAGAGTGACCTGATAGTTTCCGAAAAAACCCTCAAACCCTGTGATTCTTGTGGAAGTAAAAATAGCAACGTTCTTTCGTGTCTGTAAGGTCTTCACCATTTCATTGATTATTTCTTCACCATCTTTTCCACTTGGCCATAAATTTTTGAGTTTTCGTACATGGCCACCAAGGTCATTATTCTTTTCAACGAGGTAGACCTGCATGCCCATGCGTGAAAGAAATAGGGCTGCACTCAATCCAGCAACCCCTCCTCCTATAATGAGCGCTGACTGTGTTACATCGACCACCTTCTCTTCAAGGGGAGCAGAGTGTGATGCAGAATAAAGCCCTGCAAGTATGAGCCTCCGTGCCTTTTCTGTGTTGTAGTCAATATCATTACCTACCCAGGAACAGTGTTCCCTGATGCTTACCCTTCGCAAGAGAAAGGGATTGAGGTCTGATTTTTTAAGAAGGTCTTTGAACAGGTCGGTGTGAAGGGAAGGGGTGCATGATGCAATGAGTACACGGTTGAGACCTTGCTTTTTTATACTGTCTTGTATCATTGCCTGGCCTGGCTCAGAACAGACAAACGGATAATCTTCTGAAACAACCACAGTAGGAAAATTCCTGAAATATTCACTCAATTTTTTAACATCAACAGTATGCTTTATATTGTGACCGCAATGGCAAATGAAGATTCCTGTTCTCATATATATTCCATGTTCAATATTATACGTTCAAGGTTTTAACCAAGCACCAATCAAATCGCTATCCACTCATCACTGGTGTATATACTCCATGCATCGTGCAGCAGCTTCTCCTGCTGAAGCAACAGTATCAGGAACATCTTTTGGACCTGATGCCATACCACACACAAATATTCCTTCCACATTTGTCATGGAGGGATGTAAAGCATCACACTTGATGAATCCGTATTCATCTCTTTCCAGTGACATAACACGGCAGAGTTCAGGTGTTCCTGCTCTTAGCCGTACACCTGTTGCAAGAACGACAATATCCACCTCGATCTCCCGCATCTCACTGCTCAACATATCCTCGACCCTCACGCGTAATCCATTATCTGTTTCTGTTATTTCTCCTGGAATACCTCGAATATAGAAGACCCCATTCTCCTGGGTACTCTTGTAAAATTCTTCATATCCCTTGCCGTACGCCCTCACATCTATGTAGGATATATAAATTTCAGCATCTTTAATTCTATCTTTTACAATACTTGCATGTTTTGCCGTGTACATACAGCATACTCTTGAACAGAAACGTGCCCCGGTCTGCCTGTCTCGTGAACCAACACACTGGATAAAATAGAAGCGGTGTGGTATTTTCCCGTTGAGTATAATATCACCACCAGTGGGTCCGGTAACAGAGCAGAGCCGTTCAAACTCTATTCCTGTTATGACACCCTCGAGGGTTCCATAACCATATTCTCTTTTTTCCGATGGGTCGTAGAGGTCAAATCCTGATGCCACAATAATGGCATCATATACGGATGTGATTGTCTCTTCAACAGCATCAAAATTGATTGCTTCTGTTTCGCATGCCTCCATACATGCCTTTTTACATTTGCCCCGTGAAAGAAAGAGACAGCCTTCCTTATCGATGAGATATTTTTGTGGCGCAGCCTGGGCAAAGGGTATATAGATGGCAGCCCTTTTTCCAAGCCCCAGATTGAATTCATCGCGAAGCCGACCTTTCATAACACAAGCGTCTGCACACGAACCACAGGCTGTACACTTCTTCTCATCCACATAGCGCGGTTTTTTGAGAATTGTTACTTCAAAACCGACTCCATCCTTTTGCACCTTGATTGGTTTTGCCAGTGTGATAAGATGAATCCGCGGGTTCAGGATAACCTCCACCATCTTTGGTGTTAATGTACAGGATGAGCAGTCAAGGGTAGGAAATGTCTTATCCAGTTGAATCATTCTTCCCCCTATGGAGGGACCTTCCTCGAGCATGGTCACGTGTATTCCACAGGAAGCAAGTTCAAGGGCAGCAGTAATCCCACCAATGCCCCCACCCACCACCAGTACATGTTTGTCTGAAGGATTCATGTTTTCAATATATCTTTTAGTTTATCCCTGACTTTATGCATATCACCGATGATTCCGTAATGGGCATACTGGAAGATAGGTGCTTCAGGATCCTTGTTTACCGCTATGATGCAGTCAGCATCCTTCATGCCTGCAATATGCTGGAATGCGCCACTGATGCCCATGGCAAGATAGACCTTTGGTTTCACTGTCTTGCCAGAAGTTCCTACCTGTCGCGCCTTAGGAAGCCATTGTTTATCAATAACAGGCCGTGAAGCAGAAAGCGTTGCCTTAAGAAGGGAAGCGAGCTCTTCGTAATGTTGTATTTCATCTTTATTGCCAACACCCCTTCCTATGGAAAGAAGGAACTCGGCTTTTGTTATGTCCACATCACCCTTTTCCTCTTCCACATATTCCATAAAGGTACGGTTTGTAATCGCAGGTATCCCGTCTATTGTTTCATGAGCAGGGGAGAAGCCCTTTGCCTGTACATGCTCTCGAAAGCTTCCGCTTCTCACTGTAATGATAGGTGTCTCATCCTGGGTTACATAAAATTGGCCGAAAATTTTATCTGAATAATAGCTTTTATAAAAAATCTTTTTCTCCGTATCATAGCCACTGACATCAGTAATAAGGGGGAAATCAAAATATCCGGCAGCATATGATGCAAGTTCTATTCCTGATGAGGAGTGGGTAAAAACAATCATATCCGGTTTACCATGTGCTGTTATCATTTTTTCAAGCACATGTACCATAGCGAGGGGATTGAGAAACTGGGTTTCTTCCACATCAACTGTTATAAGAAGATTAATGATTCCTTCTTGTATCTCATAATGACCGTTAGGAATGAGAAGAACAGATTCTTTTTGAAGAAGATGTACAAGTCCTATGGCATCAATATTCCTTTCTTCAAATATATTCTTTCGTACCTCTCCTATGACAAGTCCGTAACTCATTAATACACCCCCTTTTCTTTCAGAATTCCAAGGAGTTCCTTGCACGCCATTTCAATATCAGCAGGCAAAAGCGTTGCACCTGCCTTTTTTTGTGGATAGACCCATTGTATCACCTCAATCTTGCTGGATACATTCTCCTCATACTGTGCTGCATTAAAAACCTTGCGCTCCACCTTGGAAGCTTTTCTCACCCCCATGATAGAAACATACCGGGGTTCATTGATGCCTGTCTGAATTGAAATAACGCACGGAAGTGTAACCGTAATCCGTTCCTGCAAGCCTCCTTCGAGTTCTCTTCTCACTACCATATGGTCCTTTTCGACAGCATCTATGCCAATCACCATGGATACGAAGGGAAGCCTGAGTTTCGCAGCAAGAATTCCGCCGGTTGCAGCAAACTGGTCATCCTCTGACTGGACGCCGGTAAAAATGGCATCGAAGGGGATGTTTTCCTTTTTAATAAAATTATACATGAGGGTTGCCCGCGTACTGGGGTCATGGAGTATCTCGCCTCTTTCCAAGAGAAAGCCATCTTTGGCACCCATGGCAATTGCTCGTCGCAGAACCTCGTCAGATTCAGTATCGCCAATGGATACTGCGGTGACGGCGCCACCAGACTTTTCAATAATCCGTACCGCCTCTTCAACGGAATAGTTGTCCCAGTCATTCACCTTGAAAGGGATTTTGGATAAATCCACTCTCTTTCCTTCACTGGTAATTCTCAGTTCCTCTTCCTGCGTTGCTGGTACACGCTTTGTAAAGACAAGTATGTTCATTGCTCCACCACCTCCATAAGAATCTCTGATATATCCTTGACCATAATCCCGCGTTCAACTGCCTGTTCTTCAAGGGTCATTAGGCAGAAGGGACAGCTCGTTGCAATAACCTGAGCACCTTTATCAAAGGCTTCCTGGGCACGCACCACTGCATTTCTCTGGTATGCTGTTTCGACCTCAAAAAACATTCTGCCGCCACCACCTTCACAGCATAAGGAGTTCTCCCGTGACCTTGAAAATTCCATCAGTTCAATACCCTGTATTGCACTTAATATGTCCCGTGGCTCATCGAAGATACCGTTCTGTTTGCCGAGAAAACAGGGATCATGGTAAATAACCTTTTTGTTGAATGCTCCACCCATTGAAAGGGCACCATCTCGCATTAAGGGTGCAAGAATCTCGGTGTAATGTGAGATTTTAATTCCCATATCCCCGTACTCTTTTTTAAGGACATTCATACAGTGAGGGGATAGTGCAATAATCTCTTGTACGCCGTATTCCTTAAAAGTGGTCTTATTCTCTTCCTCAAGCTCTTCAAAGAGCCCCATTTCTCCGATTCTCCGTATCTCGTTACCACAACAGGCTTCTTCTTCACCAAGAATTCCGAATTCAACGCCGCATTTCATAAGGATGTGCGCCACATTAACAGGAATCACCATACACCGCGGGTCATATGCCTGTATGCAACAGGTAAAGAGCAACCGCTTTGATTGAGTTTCACGTACGTGTGGTACTGTATTGGCAAGCTTCCCTGACCAGTCTCCTCTCTTTGTTCGTGCCCGACCCCAGGGGTTTTTCTGAACAAAAGTATTTTCAAGGGCTTTCTGTAATGCTAAAGGAATCTCTCCGTTTTCGACAAGAGAGCTTCGTATTTCTATGATGACTTCAGACGGTTTTACATCACGGGGACACCTGATCGTGCAGGCACCGCAGGAGGAACAATACCAGGGAAGACCTTCTTCAATCTTGGTCTGAAATTGCCTTTTTCTCATAAGCATACGAATATTGAAGGGGGTTTTTCCTGATTCAGGGCAGCTTCCTGTACACTTACCACACTGGATACAAGTGAACACTTTTGTCTCAACAATCATACATTGTCTCCAATATCTCAACTACAAAATCATAATCTTTTTTGTGCAAAATCATTATATACTAACCGTTTGGTTAGTATATAACTACGAATAAATTATTTGTCAAGAAGAATTTTATAACAGTAAGCATCTCTTTTTCCGTGATAGGATTCAATTCAGGCTGCATGTCGGATAAATTCCTTTCGCCGTTGCTGCCAATAAGTATCCCACTCACCATTGAGTTTCAAAAGCCTGAGCCTTAATAATGGATTTGCACCACTTTTATACCAGCTCATACCTCGCTTCTTAAATCTCCTGG
>Ga0272448_1001203_pt1 | contig 35828 bp, 27 predicted proteins | sample YNPCB0191_FD_202220 | JGI IMG/M metagenome (GOLD analysis project Ga0272448, IMG submission 202220) | Hot spring sediment microbial communities from Yellowstone National Park, WY, United States - YNP-CB-019-1 | ecosystem: Environmental > Aquatic > Thermal springs > Hot (42-90C) > Sediment...
AGCATACTACACAGCGACGCATCGTCATCAGGGAAGTGCTGCATGAGGGAAAGAATATCAGAAAAGTCAGGCATGATTTTTATGTGCCGGTTGAATTCCTGAATTGCCTGTGCAATGGGCTTATCGCCGCAAAAACATTGATTGAGTGCTGCCGAGATTTCGTCTTCTGAGAATCGAGGGGTTGCAAGGATGGTGGTGATGGTTTCAAGAAGGGTGGCGAGGTTCTCATCCGTCGGATCAATCTGGCTTGCTTTCTGGAACTGGTCAAGTGCTTGATCATACGCTGCGCTATGGCAATACAAAATGCCTAATTTAATACGAGCGTCTTTATAGGACGGGTTGATACTGAGAGCTTTTTTAAAAACAGCAATCGCTTGCGGAAGTGCGCCGCGACCGGCATGTACAATGCCGAGGTAATAATAGACATCAGCATAGTCAGGGAACTTTTCAATAATTGCTGTGAACGTTTGTAGTGCGTCATCAAATCTACCACAGTAAGCCTGCGTGATGCCAAGTTTGATTCGTGCTTCAATGTACTGAGGATTGATGAGCAACGCCTTCTGAAACGCTTGTATCGCCTCGTCAGGTTTACCCTGCCCGAGCAGCGCAAGTCCCAATCTAAAATGGACATCAGCATACCGGGGCTGCTGGGTAAGAATGGCTGTGTAGGTTGCCACAGCTTTATCCCACATTTTTAAATTATGCAGGGATACTCCAAGTTTAAGTTTTATGGGTAAATTGACCGGATCGAGTTTGAGAATGCTATTGAACGTTGCCACAGCACCTGAAAAGTCACCGATATTGTTCTGACAGATGCCGATGAGGTGATAGACTTCAAGGTAGTCGGGGTTAAAGCGCAGAGACTCCTGGAGGTGCTGCAATGCGGTCTGGAAATTACCCATAGCAAACAGCATGATTCCCAAATTGCGATGTGCCTGACCGATATAGACATGGGCAAGATTACGGTATAGACCACTTGCAGGGGATTTCTTTTGCAGTACTTTACCGAACAGTTCGATTGATTCACGATAGAGGTTTTTGTTGTAGCAGTCTATGGCATGGTCGTAGTCAATATCTCTGCCAAGTTTAAAAAGTTTTTTGAGTAGATTCATGACAGCCCCCTATTGTGCGCCTTTTTGCGACAGCACGGCAAGGATGGTTTTGAGGAGAATTTTGACATCCAGCAGCAGTGACCAATTATTAATGTACTGAAGGTCAAGCTGCATCCATTCATCGAATTTAATTTTGTTTCTCCCGCTGACCTGCCAGAGGCAGGTGATACCCGGTGTCACTGAAAGTCGTTTGCGTTGCCATGGACTATACCGAAGAACCTCTGAATACAACGGCGGACGGGGACCGACAAGGCTCATCTCGCCTTTGAGGACATTGAACAGCTGCGGCAGTTCATCAATGCTTGTTTTGCGCAAAAATTTTCCAAGCCGGGTAAACCGAGGATCGTCAGTTATTTTGAAGACAGGTCCATCCATTTCATTGAGCGACTGTACCTGTGGAAGCAACTGTTCAGCATGTTGAACCATGGAGCGAAATTTATACATGATAAAGCGCCTACCGTGCCGCCCGACACGTTCTTGCCGAAACAGTGCAGGGCCGGGGGAGTCAAGGCGTATAATAATGGGGACAATAATCCATAACGGCGTGGCGATGACAATCAGGAGGGATGCGAGAACAACATCCATGAAGCGTTTTATAAAAAGTTTTGCAGGATGGTGATAGACAGATTTGTGGATGAGGAGGCGTTGGTCGCCAAGCTGTTCTGTCATGATTTCAGCAAACTTTTCATTTAGCATGCTTGAGGTATAGATAAAATCAATACCGCGAATGTTACACCGATGGGCAAGGCTTTCAAACAACGTGCTATCATAGACATCGCCAGACCAAAGCACGCAATCAACAATAGAGCTGTCCACCACCGTACTAAATTCATCATCTTTCCCAAGTACCGGATGTCCTGCGCACGTACCTCCGACTGCTCCGGGATCAGCAGTCAGGAACCCGATGACCTGAATGCCCCATTCGGGGTGCGCGTCAAAAAGCTGAGCAGCAGCTTTTCCGGCGTCGTTCGTTCCGTACATAAGAACATAGTAAACCACATCTCCCCGACGATAGCGCTGGCGCACCACAGCTACGACAAGCAGCGTTTCGACAATTAGCAGGCATGACGTGATAGGAATCCACAACAGAATAAACAGAAGCTGGAGCTGTGGTTGTGGTGAAAAGATGCTTAGCAGCAGCATACACATGCCGGTGATGCAGGATATATAAAATGCCTGCTGTGCGCGCTCGCCCAGTTTCTGCAAATAGGTTTTTTCCCGCAAGTATGCTTGATAGAGCAAAAGCAGCGGGACAATGACGGCAAGGGTTAAAAGTGAAAGAAAGTAGTTACCATATGCAGGCAAATGGAGAATTCTATTCCCCGGTGCCAGAGGCGGCATTGCTCCGGGAAAGAGCGTGCAGGTGATCAATGAGCAGAGAAAAAAAACTATAATGAGCGCTGCACCATCAAGCGTCAAACGCAGTGGATAAAAATATTGTTTATGTTCTATGAGCATAGTTTTGTTTCAGAGTACACAAGTTGAGGTGATGTGCCCGATAATCATATGCCTTCCAGTCAAGCATCGCCATTATCCATATCGGCATTATATATCCTTTTTTGACGGTTCTGTTAGTTTAATATTTTTTTATTTATTGTTTTAAGTTTTTATTATGCGATGACGATAGAACACATGCACGATGCCATGATTTTTTTGATTCCTTTTTGTAGTGTTTTGTGTGACCAATCTTACTCAAGAGACTGTATGAAGATGCAACTAAGCAACCTGTATAGTTATTTAATGATTGCACTACTGGTTACCTTTGCTGCCTGTACCCAGACGACGCACCTTGGCAAAAACCAGATTGACCTTACGGTGAAAAACGCTGAGGATGCACAAAAACTCAGAACGATGGAGAGCATTCTGGCGGTTACCCCGGAAAAAGCAGCGCTCCATCCTGAGTATCAGACTCTTGAAAAAATAGCAGTTCCCTATGTGCCTGAATACCGTCTCGGGCCAGGAGATGTCATAGAGGTTGTTTATCATATTAATTATGATATCAAGCCAGATGCGTACCGGATCGAAGTGCAGGACAAGCTGAGCATTCATTTTCCGTTTCAGCCACAGTTTAATTCAACTGTTGTCGTCCGCACCGACGGTAAAATAACGCTACCGATCATCGGTGATGTGCAGGCTGAGTCGAAGACACCCGAAGAGCTTGCTGCTGTGCTGAACACCGCTTATGGCAAATTCATGAACAATCCATCAATCACCGTTGCGCTTGAAGCATTCAATGTCAAGATCGAAGAAATGAAACAGGCAATTACCACGGCACCGCGGGGGCAGAGCAAAATTGCGCCTATTGGCGTTGATGGACGCATTTCATTTCCCATTATCGGCAGCCTGCAGGCTGAAGGCTTTACGTTGAATCAGCTTGAAAAAACCGTAAATGAACGCTACAGCACGATTGTCAGAAATCTGACGGTAACGCTGATTCTGCTGGAGATTCACCATCAGAAATTTTATGTGTTGGGCGAAGTAAAACGGCAGGGTGCATATGAAATGACGTCCCGTATGAACCTGCTTGATGCGCTTGCTGTTGCCGAGGTTGACACAAAGCGGGCGCATCTTGAGGATGTTGTGGTGTTCCGCAATGATGGTCTTGAGCGGCCGATTGCTTTTAAAGTGGATCTGCGCGGTGCACTAGCGCAGGGCATTGCTGCTGCAAATTTGCAGATAAAGCCTGCTGATATTATTTATGTCCCAAAGACCAAACTTGATAATCTCAATGACCTTATCGAGAAAGTTTTCACCAAAGGGATTTACAGCATGGTGCCGTTCAGTACCTATTTTTCATTCGGAGAAAAAGATCTCGGTGGCGATGGCGGCACTCGGCGGTATTAAAGAATAGGTCCTGGGCTGGTGGAGTGCAGCCTTTATTTTAGGAGAATGTTTGCGCTATGAGCGAACCTGTTCTGTTGAACTATGACGTGCCGGCAAGTGTGCGAAGCGGCCCAGTTCAAAACATGCTCCGCGAGTTTGTGTTTATATTTTTTGACCGGATCTGGTTGATTGTTGCGATCGCAGCAACGATTTTTATGATTACCACGGCTATTGCGATGCTGCTGCCCCCACAATACCGCGCAACGGCAAAATTTTCGATGACGATACCGCAAGCCATAGACCCGCTGCAGCGGGAAAACTATTATGATTATCAAAACCGTGCACGCAGATTTTTACAGGATCAAAAAGAACTGATTTTTTCTGACCGTGTGCTGCAAAAAGTTGTTGACCGGTTCTACACGGATCGCCCCGGATCATCAAAAGAAAAGTTAAAACAGCTCCGCGATAATCTTGAGGTTACTCCGCCGGGTGGCGAAACCTTTGAGGTGTCGAGCGTTTTTTATTTGACGTTTAGCGACAGCAACCCTCGTCAGGCTGCTACCATTGCCCATGCCATTGCTGAAGCCTATCTTGAAGCATATCGTGAGATTACCAAAGCGCGTGCCGAATACTCGTATGCGTTTTTTAACCAGCAGTCACAGAAGTTATATGAGGACATGACGGCAAAAGAGCAAGCGCTGCGCGACTATGAGACCAGACAGGCAGTTACATTGATCGAAATTCTTAATCTTGAATCAGGGAAAGGGTCTAATATTGAAGTCGGGCCGAATGCTTTGCTCACGCAGTTTGAACGCAAGTACCGAGAACTGCAAGAAGAGCTTGCTGGCGTGACGACCGCGATTAACGCTATCGAGCAGGAGGTCAACAAAGAAGGCATTCCGGTGGTGCTGCCTGAAATGGAGGTCACCGGTCGGGCAATTACTATTTTTAAGCGACAGGTGGCACAACTACAAATTCAACTCAATGAAATGAAGCCACAGTTTAAGGAACAGTATGAACTTTTTCAGCGGATTCAAAAAGAGCTGAATTTGAACATTCATTCGCTTCGCAACGAGCTTGAACGAACGCTCAAAGCACAAAAAATCACCGCCCAGAGCATTCAGGCGCGCATCAAGGAAGTAGAAGGTATTATTGAAAGTCTTCGGAGTCATATTAAAGCGACTGCGGAACAAAAGTCAGTGTATGAACACCTGAAACAGGAATATGCAATTGCAAAAGATGCATACCTCAATGCGCGCAATCAGCTCGAACAGGCGCGGCTTGCTCAGGCACTCAATCAAGAAAAACAGAACCTGACGCTCATGGATGCACCAAGTGTTCCGCTGCTGCCATATAAACCAAACCGTATCGTGATTATTGCGCTTGGTTTTTTTTCAGGTGTATTGTTGGGAATTGCCTCAGCCCTGCTGGTGGATCATTTTGATCATAGCATCAAAAAACCCGACGATATTGAACAGTTTTTAAAATTGCCGCTCTTGGGATCGGTGCCAAAAATCTAAGCAGCGGCGGCATATCAAGGGTCCCTATGATCGTAACGCTTATTATTCTTGCTGCTGTTGCCGGTACGACTATCCTGTTGACTATCATAGCTATTTCGCAGCGCTATACCACCCCTGACCAAGCGTTACGTCTCAGCACACCGGTCTGTTCCGTATGGATAGTGGCAAGTGCTGTCTGGGGACCATATTTTTATATTGTTCGCATTCCGGGATTGTTTGACATCACGATAGAGCGAATCCTTTTTGGCTGCCTGCTGTTTATCCTCACCATGGGCGCATGTACTGGTCAGCTTATGCTTCGAAAAAATGTAACCATAGAGCTTCTTATGCTCTGTTTTTTAGCGGTGTGTCTTTATTCAATGGCGGTGCATGGTTTTACCCCACAGCTTCCTGAGTTTCCCTCGCCATGGAATATTTTTATTACAGGGTATTTTTTCCCGTTTTTGATGTTTGTCTTTGCCAAACAGTATATTATCGGTGAACGCGACATCAGACTGGTCGTTACCGTCCTTTTTGTTTTAGGGTGCTACCTTGCTATAACCGGTTTTTTTGAGTTTTTTAACCTCCGGCGGTTTGTTTTCCCCCGGTATATTAATGATCCTACGGTTTGGTTACACTATGAACGTGCCCGCGGGCCGTTTTTGAATGCAGCATTTAATGGTGCAGCAATACTTATTGGCTGTGCGTGTGGCATTCACCTTGTACACCACCAGGGTGGCATGAAAAAACTCTGCTCAGGACTTGCACTTTTTGTGTTTCCGTTTGCCGTTTTTTTTACGCAGACTCGGGCAGTGTATCTTGGGTTGATACTCCTTTCGGCATTCTTTCTTGGTTTTTATGCGACCCGCTATCCAAAATGGAAACTGCTCGCTCTTCCAGTGTGTCTTGCACTGGTCATGCTGCTTGCTAATGCGCCGCGGCTTGCCTCAGAAGAGCGACGGGCAGGTGGGGTGCTCCAGAAAATCGAGGTGGAGCAGCGACTGGGGCTCATTAAACGTTCGATGCTTATGTTTTTTGACCGGCCGTTTTTAGGGGTAGGGCTTGCACAATTCATCCCCGCATCGCTGAAGGAGTATCAGGGGAAGGTTGCTTTTTTTGCCAGTTTTGAGGCATTAACCCAGCATAATCATCTGGTCGGGATGATGGTTGAACTGGGACTCGCCGGAACGCTGCTGTACGGAGCGATTATTGTTACTGTTGCACGACGGCTTATCCGTTTGCGTCGCCTTTTACCACCAGAAGGGTTTCTGGGAAAAAATTTTGCCGTGATGATGATGGGTGTTTGGCTGGTATACCTCAACAACAATTTTTTTGTTGAGCCCTCATACTGCCTGTTTATTAACGCGGTACCGTTTTTATTTGCCGGCATTGCTGATGGGCTCTCTACACGTCGCACTTCGGTATATGCTGTTGGTTTTTCATCAGGAGTATGTCGCTATCCATGTATCGAACCTATTACGAAATGAAAAAAGAAGCCTTTGGAAATTTACCTGAGTTGAATCTGTTTTTCAACTCCCGCACCCATCAACAGGCATGGCGATATCTTGTCTCTGGGGTTCGTGCAGCAGAGCCGTATTTGCTTGTAGCTGGTGATTATGGTATGGGGAAAACGCTTCTCTGTATGATGCTTATGCGAATGCTCAAGCGGCTGGGCAGTTACCCCGCTGCATATATCGCTGATCCACATACCGACTATGCTGCCATCCTTGCCGAAATTGCAGCTGCGCTCGGCTTGCTTACACCAACGTATGATGCTACTGCAACCCATGCGCTTTTAATTCGCTTTTTTAAAGAACATGAGCACTCTCATGGCTGTTTTATCGTTATTGATGATGCACATGAGCTTGATCCTTCTGTGCTTGAGCGGCTCCGTGCGCTGACCAATATCAATTCTAATGGGCGGTTTCCCTTTCGGCTTGTTTTGTTTGCCCACACCATGCTCCTTGACATGCTTCGCGACCCGTCTCTTGTTGCACTCGGGCAGCGGATACGAAGCCGCTGCCTGCTTGCACCACTGGATTTGGAAGAGGTGCGGGAATATATCTACTATCGGCTCTATAAGTCAGGCAGTAGTAAGGCACCGTCGTTTACTGATGATGCAATTCAGGAGATTTTTCTTGTCACCAAAGGTATCCCCCGACTTATTAACACCCTTGCTCACGCATGTCTTGCAGAAGGCGCAGCGCAGGGTCTTGAGGTTATCAGTCATGGGATTGTGGTAGCGGCGGTGCAGAAGACCGGTCTCATTCCACAGGAACAGAAACCACAAATACAGGTGCTGCAGCGCCCTCGTGTGACTGCAACACAGGAGGAGGACGATATATCGGAACTGGTTCCGCTCAGGGCTTCTGACACAAAACTCAGTGCGCCCAATGACCGCAGAAAGAAGAGAGTAGTTCATGCTGCTGAGCCATCCCGTCCCCTGTTTATACCACTGTGCATATTAGCACTTATGTCGCTTGTGGTTGTTGGAGCTGCTGGGTGGGAATATTACCGGTGGCACAAACCCACGGAACAAACTGAATCGTTGAGCCAACCGGTAAACACGCCTCAGGATACCCGTGAGATTCCTGACCTACGGGAAGCGCCGACAACGACCGCACTTCCATCACCATCCGTTCCTGAGACCCAGATCCCACATGAAGCAGTCCCAACTTCTGAAAAAACCACAGACAATATTGTTGCTCCTGCCCCCTCTGGAGTAGCCACGGTGCCGGAAGCTTCCCCACAGCCTGCAGTACATGATGGGAACCGGGGCGCTGAGCAGAAAATCGGAACACCTCAGCAGTCCTCCAAAGACACCACATCGTCAGAGGCACAAGGCTATATTGTTTCAGTACCGTTGCATAAGAGTGTTGTTACTATAGCGCTTGATACCAAACAAAACACGGTATGGCAGCGCAGAGAGCAGGGTATCTCCCCGAAGGAGGTCAGCACTCTTGACTGGAAACGGGGAGACGGGCTTTTTATTGTGGGCATGGATCCGCGGCAGGGAGCGTTCTTTTTTCATCAGATGAATTTGATAAAAGACGCAGATGCTGCCGTTCTTATAAACCAGTGGAAAAATAAAGGGATCTTATCGGGGCGAGAACTGATTCCTGTGCTCGCTGTTGCTTCGCCGACTCAGCACGATGACTCGCTCCGTGAAAACGCTGACGAGCTGCCTGCTGTGGTTGCTGCGTGGGCAGACGCATGGCGACAGAAAAATGTTGACCGTATGATGTCGTTTTATAGCGATATTGTGACTATATACGATATGGACAAGGATAAACCGTTTATATTTACCAAAGCTGAGCTTACCAAACGAAGAAGCGAAGTGTTTGCCAAATGCGGAGCGATTTCGCTTGAGCTTTCAGACCCGGTCTGTGTCGTTGATCCACGAAACCCAGACCATAGTGCTGTGATTTTTTCGCAGCGTTTTCAATCGCAAACGTATGCTGATGAGGGAGAAAAGGCTCTTTTTTTACGTCTGGAGCAGGAGAGCACGGGGACAGCTCGACAATGGAAAATTATTGGCCAGCTCTGGGTTCCTTGGAAGACTACGCAGAACAAGCGATGACACTGCGTGGAAGCACTGAAATTTTTTAATGAGAGGACACAAGGGAATGCGCTGGGAACAAAAATTCAGAGGTAAAACGAACAAGGTTTCGGATTACACTGTTGCAGCGTCCCGTATTGTAACTGGGCAGCGATACGCTCATGCCTCAGAGATGGTTCGGGGAGGCAGTGTTTTTGCAATGGGTTCAGCAGTGCCACCGGTTTTGACGAAAATTCATCGCTATCTTGATGACATTTGGGCAAATATTTACCTTGAAAGCCACGAGCGACAAAACATGCTCATGCTGTGTGGCGCAGTACCCGGCGAAGGGTGCACCTTTATTTCTTTTCACCTTGCTCTGTTTTTAGCGCTCGAGCATAATCTGAAGGTCTTGTATGTGGATACTGATGCAGGCGGTAACGGCAGCATTCCGATTATTCCCGGCATTGAGCGTCTGCCCGGTATGGCTTCCTATTTCACTTCACAGCAATCCCTTTCGTCACTGACACTCCGCTCAGAATATGACAACCTTTTTGTGCTGCCGTCGGGATTCCAGACAATCAGCGAAGGGGCACCACATCGAAATAGTATTTTTAAAAAGGAGGCGGTCGAAAGTTTTATGAGTTACTGCCGGGGCAATTTTGATATCACCATCATTGATAGCCAGCCGATAGCCTTCAATCCTGTCATGATTGGATTTGCACGTCCACTCGGGAAGGTGGTTTTGGTATGCCGGTATGGATACTCGCGCCGTGAAGTTACAAAAATAACCGTGGACAAACTTATTAAAAACAATATCACCGTTATTGGCGTCATTCTCAATGAACGGGAATATCCCATCCCCCCATGGGTCTACAATATTCTGAAATAAAACAAAGGGCTTTGCGCAATCAGCACCGTTAACGCTTCCACGACCATTCTTCACCTCATTGATGCGCTGAACTACGGCGGCGCACAGAAACTTCTTGTGGAACTCGCATCGCGGATCCCCCCGCAGGTGTGCCGCATGGTCGTCTGCGCTCTCCAGCCGCCGGATGACCTTGCTGCTGCACTGCAAGCACAGGGCGCTCAGGTTGTGTGTTGCAACCGACGGCGACCAAGCATTCTTCAGGGTGTTCCATTTGCAACTTATGTTATCAAAAATCTGCACGACATCGTTCGGCTGTGTAAACGTGAAAGAGCTTCGGTGGTGCACTGCCATCTGTCTGATGCTGAATTTCTTGGCATAGCTGCGGGTCGGTATGCTCGAGTGCCTCGAGTTGTAACGTCAGTCCACTACCCTGACCTCCTTCCGCCCCGCGCACGGGGAAGTATCCGCAATGCACTACGACGTATCTTGACCCAATTTTTGTACCGCAATGCTGACACGATTATCGCTGTTTCAGAGGAGGTGGCTTCCCGCGTACGGGAGCTTGCTCCCGGAAGTTCTGCAAAACTGCGCGTGATTATCAATGGCATTGATACTGCGCATTATGCTGACCTTGGAGCGCCTGCATTTGGCGAGCATGTTGTCTTGACCACAGTCGCACGACTTGCGCCACCCAAAGGACACTGTTTTTTGCTCGAAGCGATTCGCCTCTTGCACCTTCACGGCAGGCACCTTAAGTTACTGCTTGCAGGAGAGGGGGATTTGCGTGCTGAGCTTGAGACACAGGTCAATGCAAGCGGCATCGGAGACCTCGTCGTTTTTTTAGGGAACTGCTCAGATATCCCTGCCCTGCTTGGGACAACCGATATTTTTGTGCTTCCTTCGCTGTGGGAAGGCACGTCGCTAGCGCTGCTTGAAGCAATGGCAGCAGGTCGTCCCATTGTTGCCTCTGATATACCCGGGATCAGAACGGTGCTCCAGCACGGTTCTACTGGGCTTTTAGCGCGCCCGGGTGATGCACCTGCTCTTGCTCAAGCAATCAGTGTATTTCTTGATAACCCCTCGTTTGCCCGGGCATGTGGGGCGCAGGCAAAAAAAACCGCGCAAGAACGTTTTGATATCAGCCGAACACTTGCCGAATTATATGACGTCTGGGGTGTTCAAGAAATGTAACCAGTGGAGCTGCTATGCGTTATTATCTATTGGCATTGCTTGGAAAAATGCTCTCTAAGCTCCGTCACCCTGAGGAGTTTTCCCATGTTTCATGGGGTGAGTTATTTTCCTACACGCTCAGACAGGGATTCCAACTATGGCAGGGACAGGGAACAGCGTGCCTTGCAAGCTACCGCGATGTAGACGAGCATGATGCAGCACTGGACACTCCCTGGGGTACGCTCTTTGTTCCCCGCGTGCTTGACAAAACAGCGCTGCGCTACCTTTTGCGCGAGACGCTTGATGTGCATCACTGGCATCATTTTGACACTCCTGAAACACCGGTTGTTCCGGGCGATGTTGTGGTTGACTGCGGTGCGTCTGAAGGACTGTGGGCGCTCTCAGTTGTCGGCAAGGTGAGAAAAATCTATCTGATTGAACCCCAAGCTGCTTTTATACGGGTGCTGAAAAAAACTTTTGCAGAGGTTCTTGCCTCAGGTACCGCAGACATCCTTCACTGTGCCGTGGGGAGTCATGACGGAACCTGCAGTATTGTCAGCGGGAGCGATGCTGATCTGATGAGCACGGTTGTTCCGAGCAGCAACGGGAGCATACCCCTGCAGCGGCTTGATACTCTGTTCCCTGAACAGCACGTTGATTTTATTAAGGCTGATATCGAAGGTGCAGAAATGGAACTTGTACAGGGTGGCACAGAACTTATCAGGCGTTGCAGACCAAAGATCGCTTTAACGGTGTACCATGCACCGAATGACTGGCGAGTTTTGTGCGCGTATGTTCAGGGAATTGATGCCTCGTATCGGTGGAGACTGACCGGCATGACCGCATGGGGAAAGCCGCTCATGTTGCATTTGTGGGTTCCCGACCGTTGCCCAACGTAATTCAGAAAATCAGTGTAGGGCATGATGAACACGCACGAAAACAAACGCAACCCAATGCACACATCACCTGTCCGCGTTGCGGTGATCGGATTGCGCGGCATACCGGCTACCTGGGGAGGTATTGAGCACCATTGTGAGCAACTCTACACGCGGCTGGCTGCTTTAGGCTATGCAATAACTATCTATGGTCGGCGCGGCTATGTGCCGCCCCATATTACGTGGTACCACGGGGTACGGGTTCGCCGCACGCCTACGATAGCAACAAAGTATTCTGATACGGCTCTGTATACTGCAGGTGCTGTGCTGGCTTTGCTTGCAGACAATCCCGATATTGTCCATTTCCATGCGCAAGGGCCATGTCTGTTTAGCTGGGTGCCGCGGCTCCTGCGACCACGAATGAAGGTTTTTTTTACCTGTCACGGTCTTGACTGGCAGCGTAAAAAATGGCCGGCATGGGCAGCACGGTTGCTCAGGATTGGGGAGTGGTGTTCAGTTAGATTCCCCCACTACCGCATTGCTGTTTCTCGCCATTTACAGCAGTACTATCACGAGACCTACCATACCGAAACTCACTATATACCGAACGGTATTTCGCTTCCCGGGCAGCTTTCTGCAGAACAGCTTGCTCCCCTTGGGCTCAATCCCAAGGGTTATCTTCTCTGGGTAGGGCGAATTGTGCCCGAGAAACGGCTTGAGGATGTGCTCCAAGCATATCTGCGAACTCCACGAGACTTGGTGCTTGCGATTGTCGGTGAAAGTGCTGACGGCAAGGATTATATGCGATATCTCCAGAACCTTGCCGGAGGAACGAAACAGATCATTTTTGTCGGGTACCAGTATGGTACTACTCTGCACCAGCTGTATGCCAACGCTCTTGCCTTTGTGACTGCATCTGAGCTTGAAGGGCTTCCCTTGACCCTCCTTGAAGCGCTTGCCCACGGCACGGTTTGCATTGCAAGCGATATACCACCTCACCGGGAAATCCTTGAGCCGCTCAATGGAATGCTCTTCCCAATAGGCGATATTGCCGCCCTCGACCAGTGCATTACTACTGCTATCCAGCTCGAGACGAATGCACGAACGCAGTTCGGACAGGCAGCAAGGAGCATGATTGAGCGCATGTATTCATGGGATACCGCAGCAGCCAAAGTTGATGCGCTGTACCGCCAATCCCTGAGCACCGGCATTGATACTCCAGCACAGGACGCTGTCGTATGAATGATCATTCCTATGATCATATCGGCAAAGCAGGCATTGTGCTTCTGTTGCTGACGGTCAGTGACAAACTGCTTGCAGTTGCTCGTGAAATAATTGTTGCAGGGCGGTTTGGTATTTCTTCCCAGCTTGATGTCTTTAATCTTGCCTGGGCAGTGCCGTGCATAATTTGTCTCTTTTTTTCTGGTGCCATAACTGGAGCCTTCGTTCCCCTGTATGTGCAATGGTCGCACACGCGGGGCATGCAGGAAGTTCAGAATGCCTGCAGGCTTGTGCTCTGGGGTGTGACGACACTGTGTGCGGTGATTACCGGACTGCTGGCTCTTGTTGCGCCCTTTTTGTTCCCCATGCTGGGGTACGGGCTTCCCGCAGTGCTCCATGATTTTGGTATTACTGCCACACGGTTGCTGGCGCTGCTCGTGGTGTTTGATGGTGCCGGTATGGTGCTTGCAGCGCTGCTGCAGGCTGAAAAACGATTTGTCAGTTTGCAGACAGCACCGTTGTGTGTGAATGTTGTGATCATCATCGTACTGCTTGCTGCCTATGAGCGCATGGGCATCGTGGCGCTCATTATCGGCGTACTTGCCGGCACGCTCTGCAAAACCCTATTCATGGCAACAGTGCTGCAGCGATCAGGATTTTCCCTGTTTAAAAGACCATCCGCTGATTCTGCTGCGGCACGCATGTTTGTCATGCTTGCCCTGCCGCTGCTTGGAAGTGAGCTGATTGTCAATGTTAATTTTCTTGTTGATCAGATTATGGCAAGTACCCTTGCAGTAGGTTCGATCTCGACACTCAAATATGCCTATCGGGTGTATGATGTGCCAGTCCAGATTATTATTATCGCGCTTGCTCGAGCGCTTTTCCCCTTTGTCAGTGAGGCTGCCCTAAATAAACACCGTGACGATATGCGGCGCATGTTTCATCACAGCATTATCTTTTTGGGGATCGTGACTGCACCGATGATCTGCGCAGGCTGCCTGTTTGCCCATGACATGGTGCGGCTCTTGTTCGAACGGGGAGCTTTTGATGGAGCAGCAACGCACCAGACAGCCCAGACCTTTGTGTGCTATACGGTTGGCCTCTTTTTCTATGCCTATGCGTTCATCAACGGGACTTTCTTTTCTGCGCTGCAGGCAACCACAGTCCTTTTTCGTATGGGCTGTCTGTCGGTTATCGTTAATATTGTATTGAATAGTGTCTTCATGCGTTTTATGGGCGTGCAGGGTATTGCGCTGTCAACCAGCGTGACCGGAGGGCTTATCAGTTCTCTCTTTATTTTGCTGATTATCCGACGCCTTGGCATTACTGATATGGGACGTGTTTTTCGTGCGCTCATGCGCATCAGTGCTGCTGCTGGCTGTATGGGTGTTGTGGGTTTTGTGGTGGACCGGCTTGCCGCCGCACTGCTTCTGGCAGACATTCTGAGACTGTGCTGTGCCGGAGGGGTTTCGATTTGCATCTATGCCGGCAGTCTCTGGCTTTTGCGCACACCGGAGATAGAAAGCTATGTTGGTTTTTTCAAACGGTTACTGAAAACATAGGATGTTCTGACCAGCGTTAATTGATGTGGGGTGTGGGTGTTATTTTTGACCAACCATGCGGATAATGCGTAGGGTCCCCAGTGGCATGCGCCGAGCAAGCGGTAAAGTAATCCCTTGAGGGAGTTGCAGCAAAAACCTTTCAAGCAAACGAACCGGTGCTACCGGCAGGTGAAACCGGATGTTGCGCGAAGCGCCAATGATGAGGCGCAGCCGTGAAAACCCGGCAGCGGTAAACAAATCGGCGAGCTCAAATGCAGTATATTCCTTCAGATGCAATCCGGTTGCGACACGGTCAAAATATCGTGAAATATCATACGGTCCTGATAACCGATTCGGCGTCATACAGATATATCTGCCGCCCGGGGTGAGCACCCGGTAGAGAGCATGAAGCTGTGCCTCTGCATCATCTGGGTGGAGATGTTCGATAAGCTGATTGCTTACGGCAATAGTAATAGTCTCTGCGCGGAGTGGGAGCGTGCATCCATCGGAAACAATTCGCACCACGTTGTCAGGCAGCGGTTCGGACTGGTGCATGATGACTGGTGAAACATCAATGGCATAGAGGGCTCTTACCTGCGGTGCGAGTGCACGGGCAAGTGTGCAGTCCCCGCATCCAATTTCAAGCACGGTCGAGCTGGGCGAAAGATATGGCTGCAGGATGTGCAGCTGCTCTGCAACTGTCTTGTGGATGATCTGCGGGCTTTGTTTGTGGATAAGTTGTGGATGGTGGGGAACCCTACGGAACAGTTCATCATAGATCTGGGTATACAAGTACCGACGCTCATCAGGAGATGCAATGCGCAGACGCTGGGCAAGTTCCTTTTCTATGACGTAGTGCTCACGCCGTTGCTGATCGGTATGGTCAGAGGCAGCTACCGGTGCGAGCAGTGTGTGCCGGCTGGTCATGATGTGTCTGCCTGTCAGGAAAGTATGTGGAGTTTTATTTCTGAGTAGCATATACTATGACTTGGCTGCAAGGGAAGCCTTTTTGTTTCCTGCGCAGAGCCTCGCCGCAAGCTGCAGTAGGTGAACCAACACACATCGTTCTTGAGGTCTGGTATGGGTCTCCATAAAAAGACGGCACCGTGCGTTCGAGTAGCACTGATATATCCTGAAGTAAAAACCCGACTTTCGGGCTGTAATCCACCGTATGCACTGCTGTCTCTGGGGACCATGCTCCTGAGAGCTCACCTCGACGTAAAACTGTTTGATGCTGATGCGTACCATGGCAGACAGGAAGGGCTCGTCAGGGACCTTGTCAGCTACCAGCCTTCCATTACTGGTATGCCGGTCTATGCGTCATCATTTAATGCTGTTGATAGTCTTATACGGCTGATACAGGCACAGTCGCTCAACACAGAGATCGTGCTGGGAGGCCCTGAGGTGACTGCTGACTGTGATACGGTTTTTGAAGCCTTTCCTACTGTGCGGTACGGACTTATGGGCGAGGCTGATGAGAGCTTTTTAGACTTTGTGCTGCGGTATGCCCGCGGTGGCGATGTTCACAACGTTCCGGGGCTCGTCTATCGAGATGGAAACCGTCTTGTGAAAAATCCACCGGAAATTATCGCTGATCTTGACCGGCTTCCGGTGCCTGATCGAACACTTTTGCAACAGCACTATGTCCGGGGGCTGTACTGGCGACTCGGGTGTCGGGGAACCACGGATATAGTGGTTACCTCTCGTGGATGTCCATTTAACTGTAACTTTTGTTTCAAAATCAGCCGCCAGCCGCGCTATCGTTCAGCGGCACATGTTCACCGTGAAATAGAGCAGATACTGTCGCTCGGCATTAAAAATATTCATTTTATGGATGACTTGCTGGTCGTCAATTTTCAGCGGGTGCGGGAAATATTCGACCCGTTTGACCGGAGCATGGGCATCCGATTCAAGGTTCGATCGCGGGCAAGTTTTGTTACGGATGAGATTGTCGCCTATCTTGCGGAAAAAGGCGTTCGCGAGATTGTATGCGGCTATGAGAGTGGCTCTGACACCATGCTCAAGCTTATGAATAAAAGGGTAACCGTTGAGGAAAACATTCGCGCGATTCGGACAATTAAAAAGTATGGTATTAAAGCATTTGCCGACATGATTATTATGTATCCCGGTGAGACGTGGGAAACCGCCCGGGAAACCGTGGCGTTTATCCACGAGGCAAAACCATCCTATATCAACTGGTCGTTTTTCATGCCGTTCAACGGAACACCAATCACGCAGGAATTGCGCGCGCGGGGACTTCTGGAGGGGAAATGTTCGATCAATCAGCAACCGGTGGTCCGCTATGATTATCTGAGACCTGATGAGTTCGAGCAGCTCAGTCAGTACCTGATTGACGCCATGAACTCGTATAACAAGCAGTTTCGTGAGGTGATGCTCCCCAATCTCAAGGATGTGCTGCTCAGCAGTGGTCTTCGCCAGTACCGAATTCTTTTTTCCGCCTACGCACGGTCGCTTTCCTCGCGGATATACCGCCGCGTGCGCAGGCATGCCCAGTAAAAACCGTCTCCCGGGAGCTCATGACAGTATCTTCTCCACGACTCTGCAAAACACAGCAACCTGTCGCTCCGGATAGGTTCGACTTACTTCCCGTGCTTTTCTCCCCATGGTTTCTGCATGAGCAGGGTTGTTCAGTAGGACGTGCAAATGCTCTCTGAGTTGTTCGGTGCGCCCTGCAGTGTAAAAGAGCGCTGACTCATTGTGGACAGCATATTCTCGCGTCGCGGGGTTATCGGTGACAATCAGTGGCCGACCAAGCGCCATCACTTCAAGCATTGCTGTTTGTCCTGCAGCAACAGCGCTGTGCTTCAAGGGAAGCACCACAAGACGGGCACGGGCAATGAGATTGATGAGCTCATCACCCACGGTTTTTTGTGTTACCAGCGTGATGTTTGCTGGAAGCGGTTGGCGCGGCTGATACCGTTGTGAAAGGATGATGGTCTGAACGGGAAGGGTTGCAGCCGCATGAACCAGTGTGTCATAGTCGCGGTCACTGTTGCCATAGGCAAGGATGTAATTACCGGGTGGTTGTGGCATCACGTCACAATAGTGAGGCGGCGGAATCATCGGAAAAAAACAGATTCGCTCAGGATGAATATTGAACATCCTACTATACCGTACTGCTTCTTCGTGTGAGGTGCTCAGGAAAAAATCAATTCCCGGTATGGCTGCATGCAGTAGCATGAGCCGCAGACGGTATGCAGGATCTGTGCGAGTCGGGTTGATGTGGAAGTCGTAGATGAGGTGACATGGCGCTGCGCGGGTGCGGAACAAACGGTTCAGCAAACCGTACCAGATGCCAAGGCGCATTGACCAGGAAACGATGACATCATAGGATGACCGCACACCCAGGGCACGGAGCGGAAGATAAAACTCAGACAGCCATATTGTTGCTTGCTGCCACCGTGCAGCGGGTATGAAGTTATACAAAACCGGCTGCATGAGCTGCACACTGCTGAACTGTTCTGAAATGCGGCGGTAAAAATACCAGCGACCTTGTTCTTCCCAGTTAACCAGCACCAGCAGCCGAATCTTTTTTTTCATACACGCAGTGTTATCGTTTCACCTGAGGGATGCCGGGGCGTGCGGAATTGGTACTTCTGACGATTTGAAACTGGACTCTGCGGTTCTGCGCCCTGCCTTCGGGGTTGTCGCTGCCCGCAGGCGTTTCATTGGGTGCGATTGGACGGAACTCGCCATAGCCGAGCATCATCAGACGTCGTGCGGGAATACCTGCATTGATGAAATACCGGTACACTGCCTGCGCTCGACGTTCTGACAGTCGCTGATTATATTCATCTGTTCCCTTGGCGTCGGTGTGCCCTTCGATGGTGAGGAAGACATCGTCGTGAGTGTTCAGATAATCAATACATTCCTGAAGGATTTTGACATATTCGGGTTTGATGACCGACTTGTCGAAATCAAAGTGAATCATCCCCAAACTGACGACCTCAAGTGGGCATTCCTTTTCAACAGGTGGTTTTTCCGGCGGATAAATGACGGTTGCGTAGTGTTGTTTGTCCTGATCGTAATAGAATGCAATACCCTCAGCATCCCAGACTTCCTTATATTTCATAACCATACCTTCACCGTACAGCTCGTAGAGGCGCCGGGTGCCCCGGTATTCTTTGGGAAAGGTTGCGTTGTCGGTTTGGGCAGGTGAACCGATGCGGTCTTCAAGTTCAACCGTTGCTTTGTTCTGAATTCTTGTTGAAGGCGCATAGGTAAGCCGCTGGGTACCCTTTTGGTTATCAAAACTTGCCGTCACCTCGTGTAGCGAGAAACTCTCGCTGGGTGTTGTGTGAATAACGCCTTTAAAGTTTCTGCCCATGTAAATGCGCTCCACACGCAGTGCGTCATCAAGAAAAACACTGCAATCAAACAGGTCATACTGGAAACAGCGACCGTCGCTTTTGATGCGGTCGGGCGCGCCGATTGATGCTATGAGCTCGTGTTTGGTCATCCCGAGCGAGATAGTTCTTTCAATACCGCCGTTGTTGACGGTTATGTTGCTCAGACACAGTCCATCGGAAGGGGCAACCACGGCGAAGGCACAATAAAAAAGAATGGCTCCACAAAATGTTTTCATGCTGTTGCTCTCCTGGTGCTATGGGTATGAGAAGGAGGCGATGCTCGTGCTCCTATAGGTATGGTAGTTGTATCGGAAGCTTAGGTGTGGTTCTTGACGGATTTATCTTAGAGCCCTGTCCCCGTCATGCAGACGGGCTGTTAGCTGTTGTGCCCCCGTGCCTCAAGGATAGTGCGCAGCATTTGCCTGTTTTCTTTGACCCACGATATCAGAGCTTTGAATCCTGCCCGGTATGCAGTGCGTGGTGACCATCCGAGCAGGGCATGGGCTTTGCTGTTGTCGCTGATAAATATTTTCTGATCACCCGGACGCCATGGCTCATATGTGAAGTTGAGATGCAGACCCTCGGCTTGAAGAATGTCAAAAAATTCGAGCAAAGATAAGGCGTTCTGGGGTCCGCCGCCGATATTGAACGCTTCACCCCTCAGGCGGTCTCTGTTTTTTAGGGCACAGCCATAGAGTTCAGTTAAATCACCGACATAGAGCAAATCGCGTACCTGCTTGCCATTACCATATATCGTGACCGGCAGCCCAAAGACTGCTGCGATCATAAACCATGCAACCCAGCCCTGGTCTTCCACCCCAAACTGTCGTTCGCCATAGATGCAGGACTGCCGAAAACTGACTGTTCGCAGATTGTAAATGCGGGCAAAATCAATGACGTACTGGTCACCGCATCCTTTGGAACAGCCATAGGGCGAATGGAAATCGAGGTTCTGTCCTTCACCAATGCCGTCACGGTTACTGAATGTATAGCGTGTTTTTTGCTCGACGACGGACACATTCTGAAGGTTGCCGTACACCTTGTTGGTGGAGGCATAGATAAAAAGCGAGTCGGGACTCAGGGTGCGCACACATTCCAAAAGGTTAAATGTGCCGGCTGCGTTGACTTCAAAGTCAATGCGCGGGTTAGCAACTGAAGTGGTAACCGCTACCTGTGCAGCAAGATGAATAACCGCAGCAAACGGCCCTTCACTGGAAAAAACTGTCGCAAGCCTGTCACCATCCCTGACATCAATAGCATGGTGGGTGTGGGGGACACGTGTTTCCTGAAGCCAGCGCAAATTATGCTCAGTGCCCTCCCGCACGAGGGTGTCAATAATAGTAATAGTGTAGCCCTGTCGGGCAAAATATGCGGCGGTATGGCATCCGATGAAGCCGGCACCACCGGTAATGAGGATTTTATGGTTCATAGGCTTCCCGAGGTGCGTTGTGATTGAGCAGTGCGTTTGATATAGGTTCTGATAAAAAGTTCTTCAAAACAGGTTGCCATACGGTGAGCGCTCAGTTTTTCTTCGACAAGCTGCCGTGCCGCATGGCTCATTTTGGTACGGAGTGTCGGGTTTTGCAAAAGTTCAAGCACGCGCTCTGCAAGTGCACGGGCATCGCCTACCGGAACCCGGTAGCCGATTATGCCCGGAATGACAATTTCATTCATAAAACCAACATCGGTGCAGACAATCGGTATGCCGGCTGCCATAGCTTCAATCGCGGCAACCGACAAGGTTTCTTGCTCGGGTTTTGACGACAGGGTGTTAACATCAACAGCAGCCAAAATGTCGGCAAGATTTCGCTGAAAACCGAGAAAATGAACGCAATCTGAGAGCCCCAGGGTTGCGGTTCGGGCTTCAAGTGCCGGTCGCTGTGGCCCGTCGCCGATAATTAAAAAATGTGCAGCGGGCACCGCCAGCCGTATCAATCGTGCTGCATCAAGAAAGATCTCATGAGCTTTGTCCGGTCGTAAGACAGCCAGAATACTTACCACAGGGCTGTCGCTGGGGATGCCAAGCCGCTCGCGCGCTTGCTGCGGAGTCAGTATTGAGCGAAAACGCGCGGGATCTACGCCATTATAGATGACTTCAATTTTTTGCAAAGGAATTTTTTCGACCTCAGCAATATACTGTTTGTGCCCCTGTGCTGCTGCAACGACACAATCAACACCTGCATGGAGCAAGCGGCGGCACAGCATGGTCAGGGGGTGAAGCGGATAACGCTTAAAGGTTTCGTTTTCCCAATTGACACACACCGGAACCCCTGCACGACGAGCACTGAGCACACCATACAGTAGAGTATTGAGATGGTTAATCAGCAAAAGAACATCGGTGTGGGTCTGCTGAAAGAGACGGGCAAGTCTCGGTATGCCGGCAAGATCAAACCGCGACCGGAGAATATTGGTGATGGTTTCATCGCCGAGCCCAATGACTTCCTTACCCACCATACCCGGATCGCGCAAAAAGAAGACCCGTGGCACAAAATGGTCACGGCTGATATGTTTCAGCAGCATCAGCAAAAGCTGTTCTGCGCCGCCTACGGCAAGCGATGACACCACCACGGTAAGATTGAGTTTTCGGTTCATGCTGTTTCTCGGGTTGCGCTTATCTGGTATCTACGTCTATGACCGTAAACCACGAAACAGAGTTGTCAGCTCATGAAGGTGTCGGTCAACCCCGAGGTGCTGCTCGACAAAGGTGCGACCTGCTCGCCCCATATTCTCAAGACGCTTGGGGTCCGCAAGCATCCAAGCGATGCGGTCAGCAAGTTCCGCAACGTTATCCGGCGGAAAGAGCCTGCCCGTCACCATGTCCTCTATCTGTTCGGGGATGCCGCCGATAGCGGCACCAACAACCGGAGTGTAATGAGCAAAGCTTTCATAAATACTGAGCGGTGCATTATCATACCACCGGCTTGGAACAACAGAAAAAAGCGCTTGGCTGATAAGCTGAGAAAGCTCGTCCCCCTGGACAAAACCACAGAAGCGAATGCGGCTGCGGAATGCAGGCAGTATGAGGCTGCGGAGCCGCTCTTGTTCACCATCGTAACTTCTTCCAGCGATGACAAGGTCTGCTGGTGGTGCACAACGCTGATATGCCGATATCAACGTGTCAACGCCCTTTTCAGGAGAAAGTCTGCCAAAGTAGAGTATATACTGCTGTTTTGGGTGGGATACGGGCAGGTCTTCAAGAGCAACAGGATAGCGTATGACGTGGATACGTTCAGCAGAGAAACCTGCAGTGGTGAGCATTGTTTTCATGAAAAAACACGGTACGATAAATGCGCTCACGTGGTCATATATGCGAAGCCATTTCTGAATATACATGCCGGCAACGCGCACTGCTGATGCGGGGAAGTTTTTTTTTACACACCGGTATACCAACCCGTGATAGTAGTTGCCGGTAATACACTGAATGCAGGGGCGATTGTTGCGCAACAGCGTGTACGCAGGGCATATCAGATGATAGTCGCCAACATGCATGACAACAGGAATGCCGCGGCGGTAGAATGTATTGATAATGCTCGGTGACATGTAGTTATAAATATTCAAGACATAGCCAATGTCCACAGGTCCCACTGCATCAAGGAGCTTTTCTAAAGCGTTCTGCGCAGTGCGGGAATAAATGCTGCGGGAGAGAAAACGGACGCAGTTTGCAGGAGTAAGTTTAATCTTGTGCAGATGAGTTTGCCACGGGTCGGCAGGCGGTTCAAGAAAATAGCCGCTATACGGTGATTCCCAGCTTCCTGCATACCGGACGCTGAAGGGAATGGCACTATGTCCACATGCGGGCAGGTGCTGGAGGAGTATACTGAGATACTTTTCCGTTCCACCGTTGAGAAAGAAATATTTGTTACAGAGTACGATATTCATGGCGTATCGGTTGCGATGACTACTCTGAACATGCCAATGCCGTTGAACCCCAGCAGTGCTTCACGGGAAGCGCTTTGGGTACAGTGAAGAGCATTAATGGTGACCTCTGGCAGATCAAGGCTGCATTTTTCAAATGTCTGACCGCTGTCGCGGCTTATATAGAGTCCGTCGGCAGCAGTGTAGTCATAGGAAAGCGTGCCGACAAAGACAATCCGAGTATCTTGTGGGTGCAGTGAAAGGGCATAGGCTGCGATTGTCGGCGATGTTTTGCCGGGCAAAGTTGTTTCACGCCATGTTGCTCCGCCATCAGTTGTGCGGACAATTTTTTTTGCAGGGCAGCCGACATAGATCCGTGACGGATCTCCGGGGTCTATTGCCATGCCGAAGGTAAAATTATGACCAGTAGGCATACGGTGCCAAAGTCTGCCCGCATCGGTTGTCCGATAGAGTCCGCCAGCCTGTGTGCTTGCAAACAACACCGATGAATCATGCGGGTGCATGAGCAGTGCGGATGGACCACGCACATACGGAGTTGTAATCCCTGAATTGAGTGGCGACCATGTCCTGCCACTGTCAGTGGTCTTAAAGATGCCGTACCCGTTTGTGGCAACGTACACAATTCGGTCGTCGGCGTGATCAATTTCTATGTTGGTCGCCAAACCGTCAACATACCCAAGCCGGGGAAGCGGTGAGTCTGGCAATGAGAACCCTACATCGTTCCAGTGCTCCCCTCCGTCATTTGAACGATAGAGTGCAATGCGTTTTTTCTTTTCCCACGGATTTATGAGCAGATACATGACTGCTGGGTCTTGGCGGGATATTTCGATTTCTTGGGCATGGCCATCAACAACCCCTGACATTTTTCTTTGCCATGTTGTTCCGTTATCTGGCGATACCATGAGACCGTTGTCGCTCACTGCCATAAACACAAAGCCCGGTTTTCGGGGATCTGTCTTAATGTCGTTCACCACCGTGTTCTGTAAGCCACGGTGAAGCTGAGTCCAATGGTCACCTGCGTCAGTGGTTTTCCAGACATTCCACCAGTCAGTCAGATACAGAGTGCGAGAACGCGGGACGGGGGAAATGCACTCAGCAGCTGCCAAGGAAGCTGCTGAGTGCCACGTGAGCACAGCATCCTGCGCACGTGAAAATCGAGAGCATTGGCTCCATGTTGCACCACCGTCATCTGACTTAAAAAGCATGTGTGGCCATGTTTCAGGGTGGGTTGCAAGGTAGAGTGTTTCAGGCTTACCCGGAACCAGTGCACAAGCTTTGTACCGAAGTGGTTTTTGTTGCAGTATGGTCTGGGGTTTTGCAGGTACTCCGACAGCCTTCCATGCATTGGCGGTGGCATTCCAAAGGTATAAACCAGTTGTCTCCTCCAGAGCATACAACCGTCCCTCAGAGAGGCTGAGGATACTGGTTACCCGTCGGTGTGCTTCGGGGAGTCCGTTGTTGTGTTGCTGCCACGCTGCGGTGCGGTAGCAGAAAACCCCCTGATCGGTTCCTGCGTACAAAAGACCGTTTGCTGCGGCAAGGCAAAAGACAGGTGCGGGAAGAGAGCTGGGTATTGCGGAAACTGGTGCAGAACCATTGTCAAGACTCATCTGAAAAACGTTGCCGGTGTCTGTTGCAATATACAGTTTTTGCCCGATGGTGGCAAAAAGGCTGTTGCCGCTATACCGCTGGCGATAGCAGATCGTTGAACTTTTTTTTACCCAGTGGTCACCACGATCCCTGCTCATATAGCATCCATCCCATGCAAGCAGAAAGACGGTGCCCGGCTGCGTCGGTACAAATGCAAGGGAGGCGATCGCAAAGCTTTCAAGCCCTCGTCCTGTCAGGCGGAAATGAGCTCCTCCATCAGTGCTTTTGAAAACGCCAGCGACATCCGAGCCGACTAGGACAACATTGGGATCATGGGGATCAACTGCAACGGTAGTGAATCTCCCGCCCCCGCCATAACCGCACGCACGTACTATGGTGTCATGTACGCTCACAGGATTGCCACTCCCTGCAAGGCTTGTTTGGAGCATACAGCACCAGATAAGCGCTGCACTGAAAAGCAAACGGTTCATTATTTTTTCAGTTCCTCTTTTGGCTGGAGGCGGTTTGTTTTGAAGCCGCTGAACGTAGCGCTGTAGGTTACATAGGCATGTTCGATATCGTCATAGCCGGTCATGCTGATGGTACCGCTGACGGTTGTTTCATAGAGTGACAAGGTCATTTTCCCTGTTTGTGCAAATATCTTTGTCGGCAGTGCCACTGCCTCAGCTTGCGCTTTGCGCTTTTTTTCAAGCTGCGTCATAAAAACTCTTTTTTCAAGAAGCACGGGGCTCAGGAAAAAGAAATGAATACCTGCCTCGATACCGACCGATGGCTTGAGTTCACTGGTAATTGCACCGCCTTGAGCGGTCATAACCGTTGCTTCTGAATTCCAGTAGAATGAATTTCTGGCATTGCGCTGTGGATATCCCTGAACAGTCAGAAGATAGGGGTTTGAACTTGCATCAGGAGGGATAGAGAGCGTCAGCAGTGCTTTTGCACCGGTGAAGTTTTCTTTGTTGACGGTTCCGGAAAGACTGATCAAGAACTGTAAGGTTGAGGTTTCTTCCTGCTCAAGAATTGATTCCTCTGCCACCCCCTCAACGTTTTTTTGACGGGGCTGAGGTGTTTCATCGGTGAGCCATGCAGGGGGCTGCGCATAAAGCATCGTGTGGCTTGCGTTGAGCAGCATGAGAAGAGCCGTCAGCGCTGCGCCCAGCAGTTGCAGAAAACGACGATTTTGGGGTGTCCACTGGTATGGTACTACCTTTTGACACGATCCTTGCAGCATGTGGAGTATGTCCTGTCACGTTCCTCTGTATGTCTGTGTATCGGCAGCAACGATGCAGCGCATGAGAAGAATAAGGCGGTGAAAAAGCCATGCACCAGCCAAAAGCAGGCACAGAAATACTGCGAGTTGTCCGACAAGGGGGACAGTGTCCGTTGTCCGTATCACGGGATTGTATTTGATGAGCAGCGGGCCATGGAGAAGAAACAACTCATAGGAATATCTGCCGCACCAGAGTAAAAATCTGCTGACAAAACCAGCGCGGTTCAGATAGATGAGCAGGCTGCACATGCCAAACGCACAGAGTAATCCGTTTGCTTCACTAATAACTTTGCAGACAATCTGGGGGAGTGTAGCACTGGCTAAAGGATAGAGCGTTGCCTTAGAGAAAAACACCCAGAGCATTGCTATCCCTGCAGCAGCTCTGACACGGCGTTTGTGCTGTTCATAGAAGGTACTGAGGTGTTTGTAGTAAATGCCGCAGGCACATCCTGCGGGGAATGCAAAAAGCTGTGACCAGCCCTGCCGGGTAATATAATAGTCGGCAAAAAAAATGAGCGTAGCAAACGCGCTTAAAAGCGCTAAGGCACGCTTTCCGCGCAGCTGTATCATGGTAACGGAGAAAAGGATGTACCAGAGAAGTTGCACGGTGATGTACCAACGCACATAATCGAGATGCGTGGCTGCTTCATTCATGTTTATGCCGCAGAGCGTGAGCAGTATGGTCGGGAGTGGATAGGTTCTGCCGAGCAGTACCGCATCAAGGACAAGGAAAAGAATCGTTGTACACCAGTAAGGGATCAAAACGCGCTGCATGCGCCGGACGATGAATTTACGCATTGATAGAGGCTTGGCGCTGACGCTCATGGTTAGACCGAAGCCGGAAAGCAGAAAAAAGAAGGCGATTGCATCGCCGCTCAGAATGAGCAAGGCTTTCTGCTGGGAAACATGAAACCAAAAATGTCCAACGATAACCAGCAGGATTGCCACGCCCCTTATCTGGTCGGTTTGAACAGGTGTAAGAAAGGCAGCGCCTAAGGATGGCGATTTTTTTAGTGATACAAGCGCTGAAGCACCAAGCAGGCAGAGGATCGCCACGTTGACAGCATCAGGAGAGCCAACACCAAGCTTTACGGTTTCAAAGTTTTGAACAAGTTCACCCAACACACAGACTCCGTTCTGAACAACGCCCTTATTGCGACAAAGGAGTAGGCAGGGCAGCAGCACTCGTGGTCTGAAGCAGGGGTAGGATGCAGCGCACCAGATGTGCTGCAAATTTTTTCAGCGCTGGATAACGGTTGAATGCATCAAACAATTCCTGACGATGGCAATAATACCACCTGATGCCTGCCGCGCCCCATGCGGTACGGGCAAGCACCTGGTCGCGGAACGCACGCAACGTCAGGAGGTTTCGTTGTCCTTCGCTGGCAAGAGCTAACGCAATCGGGCACTGATCAGGCGGATTGGTATCAGGCACGGTCATGCTGATTGCAACCTGTTCAACCCCTTGATTATCGCCAATGCTGATGGTTACCTTCACCGTTGCCGTATATTGCCCGGGTTCTAATCCATTGCGATCAACGCTGACCGATACGCTCTGATTATCTCCTGCTGAGAGTTCCCCTTGCGGAGGAGAGAGTGTGACCCATGCAACGGTTTTATTGTCAGCATCAACACAGGCTGCATGCCAGAAGAGAGGAGACTGCGTGTAGTTTTTAATGGCAAATGCCATTGAAGAGAGCGTTTCTCCAAACTCAAGATGGGAAGTATTTACAAAGGGAGGGGCAACCTCCATGCTTACTGTGACCTGAGCATTCCCGCCGTTTGAAAAAACCGGCATGGTTGCAGTGTAGATGCCACGGGCAAAACCTTCGCGGGTGATGCTGATCGTCACCGTAGTTGCTTTTTGTGTTGTGCCGCTGCGGGGCTCGATGGCGCTGATCCAGCCTCCAGCCTGTTTATAGGCGATATCGCCGATGCTCCAGGAAAGCGTTCCACCACCGGCGTTGGCTATTTGAAACGAGACCTGCGACAAGAGCGAGCCCGCATCAACAAAAAGGGGCACGGAAAGGCTTGGAATATAGGGCGATGGTTGGGCTGTCGCGACGGCATTGAACAAAAGACATGTCAGTAATGCAATGGTAAAGAAGTGAAACAATATTTTTTTGATCATGGCTCTTCGGATAAATGGTATGCGGCTGCACCTCATGAAAGTAAGCTTAAAACGCTTCGCGGAAAATAGCAACAGCAGAAAATAAAAAAGCAGGGTTGAACAGATGTGCTTTTATGTCAGGGGAAAAGGTATTTTATTGCAGTACCCTTGGCTTACTTATTTTCTGGGACTAAGGTGTCTTCTGCCGGATAGAAATTGAATACCAAAAAACTTTGGGTGTGATTATTTATCGCAGATGGTTATATCAACCATGGCCGGGCTACCAGAAGTGATGTTTGTGATATCGTCAATCGTAATGATGCCCTTATAGTCTGGCAGGTACGCATTTTTAACCACCGCATCAATTGGCGCCATGCTGAACGGCGTGTCCATAAGATCTATTGCACCATCGGGCGGCACTCTGGGGATTGGGCTGTGTGCACATTCGGGCAGTGCACCAAAAGAGTTCAGATTCATAACCAAGATATCATCGGTTGACGACCCCAACGCCGATGACTGTCCTGCAGCCATAAATCCTTCCCCGGCATGTTGCATAACTGTATGAAGGCAGTAACTTTCCGTGCAGTCGGCAAATTTCATCTGCCACAGTATGCTGCCATTTGCGTCAAGCATCAGGAGAAACTTGTTTCGGGTTTTGGCTTGGTTTTCTTGGATTTCACCGAACACATAATATCCGCAACCGTCCGGTACTTCACGGATGAATTCAACACGTGATACGCGCGTAATCGCGTCCCGGCACTGGAATGACTTCTGCCACTGGATACTGCCATCAGGATTGGTTTTGAGGATGAAGGGTTCCCATACCTCAGGGCTGCTTTCATAGATGCCGTCAATGAGAAAGCCGTTATCGCAGGAGGTGGGCTGCATATGCAAAACTTTCTCGATGGTGTTCTCTATGCCGTAGCGTTTTGCCCATTTGAGGTTTCCCACGTCGTCGGTTCGGATGATGCAAAAGTCGCGTTCAGATAGATACGACGGAACCGATGTTTTGATATACGGTCCTGCCGCGGCAAAGTCACCGCCACGTGTCTGACAGACGGCTTCTCCCCATTCTTCGACAAGGAAGCCTTCAAAGACGTCGTATTTTTGACCGTATGTTTTTTCCCAGATGACACTGCCATTGCTGTCGCAGTGCCTGAGCAGTAGATCGTTTGACATGGTCAGCAATGTCCAGTCCGCTCCGCTGCCGATGAAGCCTCCGTCAGCGGTCTGACGGTATAAATGCGTCCAGTAGGCCCGAAGGGAAAGATCACCACCCCCCGTAACCTTGTTCCAGAGTATATTCCCTTGTGCGTCGAGCTTCATAAGAAAGAAATCTTTTGCTGTTTCGGTCGGTGCATTTATGTCGCCGTCAATCATATAGCCACCGTCGGTGGTTTCCTCAAGCAGTTGCACCCATATCGTATAGGAGGTGTTTGGAACGATTTTTTTCTTCCAAAGGATTTCACCGTCCGCGTCGAGTTTCAGGATAAAAACATCCCACTGGCTTGCTGATAGTTTTGAGGTGCACAGGGCTACGTACCCGCTGTCAGATGTCTGCTGCACTGACTGAATCCAGTCTTCCCTACCTGCAAAACCATACGTTTTAGCCCAGCGTTTGTTGCCGTTAGAATCAAGTTTCAAAAAGAGCGTATCTGTTTCATGGGATGACGTTGTCAGATCAGTGGCACCGCCAGCAATAAGTAAGCCTCCATCCCGTGTCGGCAGCATATGGTCAGCCCATTCTGCGACCGAAGTATCCCCGTACACATGCATCCAGTTTTGTTGGCCATAAACGCTCAGCGGAACGCAAAAAAACACAGCAAAAATAAAAAAAATTCCTTTTCTTATTTTCATTTTTCCCCTTTCTTGAAGGAGGCTGTTTCGTTTTTTGCGTTCAACTGCGGGTCTTGGTTTTTTATTGCCCAGAAGTTTTTAATGACCGGAGCCTTTTTTGTATCCTCGGCATTTGTTCAGGCACCGCTGCCTTGACTGGACCAAAGGTTGTTGCATTGCCCGCCGTATCCACGCTTTCAAGAATATAGTAATACAGCCCTCCGGGCGACACGCTGCTGTCACGGAACCGGTAGCCGGCGCCTGCAACCGGAGAACCGGTCGCGGGAATGAGCGCTTCATTTATTTTGGCGTATGCGCCGTCAGCTGACAGGGCGCGGTACAGGTTAAAACCCGCATTGTTGATTTCCGAGTCGGTAATCCAGACCAGATCAACGTGATCGTCCGCCGGATAGGCGTCAAAAAATGACAGGGTTATCAAATCTTCTTCGCAGATATCGGCGTATTTAAATTCGGGGATGCGCTTGTTGATGTCGGTTGTCGCAACGGCAAGGGGCGAGTCATATTCCGGAAGATGCGCATCCTGCGCAACCGCATCAACAGGTGTCATGGCAAATGGCGTGTCAATAAGCCTGATTTCACCGCCATCAATGGTAACCTTGGGACATTCGGGAAGCTCACCCTGTTCATTGAGTTTCATCATAAATACATCATCAGTATAAGTGCCAAACGCCCACGTCTGCCCGGTTGCCATGAATGCGCCGTCGGACTGTTGCCTGATGGTATGCATCCAGTATCCTGCCGCACCACCCACAAATTTTTTCTGCCACTGGATTGTTCCGTTTGCCGTGAGCTTCAGGAGAAATTTGTTGTACATCCCGGTACTGGAGGTATAGGTGTCGCCAAACACGATATAGCCACCGTCACGTGCTTCACGTATAAAGGCAACATGCGATACGCGCGTGTCAGTATCCGGTCCGCGGAATGATTTCTGCCACTGGATGTTTCCGGCGCTGTCTGTTTTGACAACGAATTTATCCCACACACCCGGACTGCTTTCATAAACTCCATCAATCAGGAATCCCTCGTCAGAGGTTTGCTGCATGTCCTGAACATCCTCAACAATGCTGTCAGTACCGTAGCGTTTTTCCCATAAGAGGTTACCGCTTGCATCAGTGCGAACCAGACAAAAATCTCGCTCATAGGGATATGGTGGCGAGAGAATGACTTTAACATATGGTCCTGCTGCAGCAAATCCTGTATCACTTGTCTGCCGGACCGCAACGCCCCATTCGTCAACAAGATACCCTGCGCTTTCATTGTATGTTTCACCGTATGTTTTTTCCATGACGACAGTGCCGTTTGAGCTGTAGCGTCTGAGCAGCAGGTCGTTGGATTTAGTTAAGTATGTCCAGTCAGCTCCACTGCCCACACTTCCGCCGTCAGAAGTTTGCCGGTACAGATGCGTCCAGTAATCCCGTGTCAGATAATCGCCGCCGCCCGTAACCTTGTTCCACAGAATATTACCGTGCGCGTCAAGCTTCATGAGAAAGAAGTCTTTGGTGCTGCCGTTTGGTGCGTTAAAGTCACCGTCAATCATATAGCCAGCGTCAGGTGTTTCCTCAAGAAGCTGAATCCAGACCTGATAAGGGGTGTTTGAGATTATTTTTTTCTGCCAGACGATGTCGCCGATTGCATCAAGCTTCAAAAGAAAAACATCCCACTCGCTTGAAGATGTTTTTGAGGTGCACAGGACGATATAGCCGCTGTCAGATGTCTGCTGCACTGACTGCACCCAGTCTTCCCTGCCGGCAAAACCATATACCTTTGCCCAGACGTTTTTACCATCAGGATTCAATTTCAAAAACAGGGTGTCAGTTTCATACGGATAGGTGGTTAGCTCAGTTGCGCCGCCTGCAATAAGATACCCACCATCAGAAGTTTGCAGGATATAATCGCCCCATTCAGCAACAGGCTCTTCACCATAGACTTTTGCCAAATACTGCTGCTGACTTTGAGAGAGCGAAGGCAGAGAAAGAATAGCTAAAAAAAGAAATAATAAATTTAATTTTTTTGTCATTTTGTTTTTTCTCCAATAAAATTTAAAAATTTATTTATCAATTTAATAATATAATTAACACAAAATAAAAGTTATCACAATACGGTCAAAGTATTAGGTTATAATTTTTAACCAAAAACATGCTGAAGACTCCGGGCGTAGGTCTGGAGATGAAAGCGTGCCAGCCGAAGGCTGGTAAAGAGATAATGAGCTAAGATATGCTTGATCAATGGAAATACAAATACGATACAGTGCCCATGGAGCATATCACCACCAATACCATATAGTCTGGATACCCAAGTATCGTAAGGCAATATTAAAGGATGAGGTGAAGCAATACGTTGAGCAGCATCTCAAAGACATCTGTGGCTATCATCCTGAAATAGTAATAGAGAAACAGAGCGTACAAAAGGACTATGTACCTTTGGTCATAATCATACCACCAAAATTTAAAGTTTCCGAGGTAGTTGGTAAAATAAAAGCAAACACAGGCCGAGAGATACTCAAACAGTTTGCTTGGATAGAGAAAATATATTGGCGTAATGAATTTTGGTCACTGGGCTTTTTCTCATCGACAATCGGCATCAATGAAAAGGTCATAAAACGCTATGTTGAGTTCCAGGAAAAAGTCGATAAAGGTGCTGTTCAGTTAAGTTTTGGTTTTTAGGGCCACGGGCGTAAGCCCGTGGGTATCTACTCTTTATAACTAATAAAAAAAATTGAAAAAAATCATAAAACAAAGAACAGCCATGCTTTACGAGTGTTGGGAGTGCATTAGTCTTGACTTAACATTATGAAGGGGATAAAAGAATAAAACACGATAGGGATATGGGTTTTGAGAGATGGAATAACATTGATTAACCGGACGGAAAAATTATTTCAGCCATAACAACGGTTATGAAACAGCACATAGAAGAACTTTTAAAAACAGTATGTTTGCAGTGCATGCACCAAGGACTGCTCCAGAGAAGGGAACTACCTGATTTTAGTGTAATAGCTCCCCGAAGCAAAGAACACGGGGATCTTGCAACCAATATTGCCATGCTTCTTGCAAAAACCGAAAAAAGACCACCGCGTGACATTGCCCAGATTCTGGTTTCCCAGCTTGAGGGAAGAAGTGATCAGGTAGAGAAGCTTGAAATCGCAGGAGCAGGGTTTATCAATTTCTTTCTCAAACATGAAGCGTGGCATGAGGTGCTGCACCAGATAGCTGAGCAGGGCGATCGCTTCGGTGCTTCTGAGGAAGGCAGAAATAGAAAAGTTATGGTGGAATTTGTGAGCGCCAACCCAACAGGTCCGCTGCATATTGGTCACGGAAGAGGTGCAGCGCTTGGGGATGCACTCGCCCGTGTTCTTTCTTTTGCCGGCTATGAAGTTGTCCGTGAATACTATATTAATGACGTGGGCAATCAAATGCAAAACTTAGGCCGCTCGTTGTACCTGCGGTATCTTCAGATATTGGGTCACGAGGTAGCGTTTCCGGATGGACTGTACCAGGGTACCTACCTGATAGATATCGCACGCGACCTGTTGCACGAGTGCGGTTCCACTATCGCCCAAATGCCCGAACATGATGCGATAGTTTTGTGCACCCAACATGCTGCAAAGGTTATTTTAGATGGGATTAAACAAGACCTTGAGCTGTTTGGCGTCTATTTTGACAACTGGTTTTCAGAGCGAACGCTTTTTGATAACAATAGTGTGCAAAAACTTCTTGAGCATTTTCGCGCCGCAGGGCTTGCCTATGAAGCAGAGGGTGCTCTGTGGTTTCGCACATCACAATTTGGAGATGAGAAAGACCGGGTGATGGTTAAAGAGGATGGCACAACAACGTATTTTGCTTCTGATATTGCCTATCACCAACATAAGTTTGAGCGGGGATTTTCCCAGATTATTGACATCTGGGGCGCTGATCATCATGGATACGTACCCCGACTTGCGGCAGCGCTCAGGGCAATGGGGCAGCCGGATTCAGCACTGCAGGTCATCTTGGTTCAGATGGTAAACTTGTTGCGTGACGGAATTCCTGTGGCAATGTCAACGCGGAGCGGTGAGTTTGTGACCTTGCGGGAGGTGATTGATGAAGTTGGAACCGATGCTGCGCGGTTTATGTTTCTGACACGGCGCTCTGACGCACAGCTTGATTTTGATCTTGAGGTTGCAAAGAAACAGAACGACGAAAATCCTGTATATTATGTCCAATACGCTCATGCGCGGATCTGCAGCATTATTGGTTTTGCGGCTGAAAAGGGCATACCCCTGCCAGAACCTTCGGCGGTGGCGATTGATCTTTTGACGGAGCCTGAAGAGCGGGATATTATAAAGAAACTCGCTGAATTCCCTGAGGTAGTAGCAGGCAGCGCCCGCGCATTTGAACCGCACCGCATTGCGGTATATCTGATGGAGCTTGTAGGGCAGTTTCACCGGTATTATAGCTTGCATCGTGTGATTAGCGACAATACGGCTTTAAGCATGGCACGGCTCTATCTCATACGCTGCATCAGTCAGGTATTGCGAAACGGGCTTGCACTCCTCGGGGTCTCTGCACCCGAAAAGATGTAGCTGCTCTCGAGATCAGCTCATGGGCATTGGAACAATTATTTTTTTTGGCGTCAAACAGGCGCTGAAAATAGTTCTCGGCATCGCTTTTACCGTTGCTGTTTTTTTCGGCGTCGGATGGCTGGTTGACTGGAATGCAACCAAAAATGCCCGCCTGCCTGATCATCCAAAATTTTTACCGTATGCTGATCGGCTCAAATCACCTGAGGCACAGATTCCAAACCGCAGCCAAGCGTCTGCACCCAAACCCAGTGACCGTGTGGTGATTGAATCCCCAGCAGAGCAAAAGCCCCTGCCACAGCAAATGCCCTCTGTGCCAACCCAGCAGGAACCTCATGTAATGATGCCTGAGCAGCAGCTTACTACCCCAAAGCCTACACAACAGCCGTCTTCTGCAAAACCTATTGACCGCAACAGTTCTGCTGCATCAAGCCCCCAGAATGTGCTGTCAGCAGGACTTACCTATACAATTCAGCTTGGCTCTTTTCAAAACGAGGCAGTTGCAAAGGCGTTTTCTGAGAGTCTTGTGGCAAAGGGGTATCCAGCATATATTCTCCAAACTGATGTTGCCGGCAAGGGAACGGTGTACCGGGTTCGTATTGGAAAATTCAAAACCATGGAAGACGCTCAGGCAATGGCGGTCGAACTTGAAAAAAAAGAGAATGTTTCTGCATTTATTACCTCTCGATAACATGGTGGATGGAGCGACACGTTTGGCTCACAGAAACTTTTGACAAAGAGGCTAACCATGACTGATTGCGGCGTTGTATTCATGACCGCATCCTCGCGCGAGGAAGCTGAGAAAATTGCACAAGCACTGATAAGCAAAAAGCTTGCTGCCTGCGTACAGATTATTCCAGAGATATATTCACGGTACTGGTGGGAAGGCAGGGTGTGCAATGACCGTGAGGTACTGCTCATTGCAAAGACCACGCAGAAGCTCTTTCCAGCACTCACTGCAGCCGTACAAGAGGTGCATTCCTATCAGGTCCCTGAAATTGTGTTTACCCCGATTTGCGATGGGTTGCCGCAGTATCTTGCATGGATTCATGACGTAACCGCTGCAGCTGAGGATCCCACCAGTAGCCCATAAAAACATAGCTTCTCTTGCATTTAGGCAGTGGCGTTTTTGCCTGCCTGCGCGCATGCGGCGCGATTTAGATTCCAGGTGAATCCAATGCACCGTACGAATCCTCTCAGCGCCATTGCCTAAATGCGTGTGCAAGAGTCAACACCTGATATATTGCTCAATGCAGGTTTTGTTTATCTCGCATGGCATGTGCTCACCGGAAGGTATGCGGTGTTGAAAAGCGAATCGGGAACAAGATTGAACCATCTATAGTATTGGTAAAAATGTTTGGGTTGGTAGGTATAAAGCCCCTTTTTAAATTCCTTGACAAGGCAACGTAAGCCAGCTATAAAACTTACCTCACTGTTTTTGATGCCTAAAGCAGTATGACAAGATGTCATTTTTTTCAACGCGCAGAAGCATATTTTGCCAAAAATGGCACACATCGTTCTCAACCCTTTGA
>Ga0272448_1001206_pt1 | contig 35743 bp, 32 predicted proteins | sample YNPCB0191_FD_202220 | JGI IMG/M metagenome (GOLD analysis project Ga0272448, IMG submission 202220) | Hot spring sediment microbial communities from Yellowstone National Park, WY, United States - YNP-CB-019-1 | ecosystem: Environmental > Aquatic > Thermal springs > Hot (42-90C) > Sediment...
GCAAATTAACACAATCACCCATCAAACAACCATAACCATATTCTGTTTCTTTACAGCTTTTAGGATCCGTGGGATCACAGCGTGGAGCCGTAGAATCCTTTTCCACCTCTATACAAGATTCTTCAACGCAACCATAATATACACAACTACCATCATCCACAGTTGCCTCGGGGTCGTAGTTATAGGCATTTTCATCTGTACAGCCATAAATATCTTCAAGGCAACTGCTGATGTCGTCTGACCCGCCACATAATTCTCCCTTATTATCATAATTAAATGTCAGTTTGTTCAAAAACAATGATAAGCTTCCAAGAAAATACTTAACGTTAAAACCATTATAACTATTTTGATTATTCTGAATAATATAAATACAAATAATAAATATTAAAATTATTGAAAGAGAAAAAGTGGTTAAGACTATCTTTTTTATCCTCATATTTATTTATTATAGCAAATGTTGCTTAAGATTCTCTCTCGTTAGGACTTCGTTAACTAATTTATCTGCTTCTTTGTTCTTTTCACGGGGGATGTGCCTAAATTTTACCGACTTAAAATCAAATTTTAAGTTCCAAATTTCTATAAAAAGTTTCTGGATTTTTTCGTTTTCTAGCCTGTATTCGCCATTTAATTGTTTAATAAGCAGTTGTGAATCAGCCCGAATTTCAATATCGGAAACCTCCGCAATTTTTTTTCCAAAAAGCGCCTTAAATTTTTTCAAAGCGAATACGACAGCCAAATATTCCGCTTCGTTATTTGTTAAATTATCTCCCAAATATTCACTATACTTTTTAATTGGTTGATCTTTTTCGTTACAAAAAATTACACCAACTGCTGCCCTACCTGGATTTCCCCGAGAACCGCCATCTGTATAAATAATTATTTTTCTCATTTTTGAAAATATTTGGTAAGACAATCTTTAAATTTCTCCAAATTTTCATTTTTTAACCTAAAACCAGAGGCTTCGGCATGTCCGCCAAAAACTATTAATAAATCAGAGCATGTTTTCATGGAATCAACCAAATTCGTGCCTTTTGGGGCTCTAACGGAACCAGTAGACTCTTTATCTAATTTTTTATATATAAAAACGGGTTTTCCGTATTTTGCGCAAAGATTGGCTGCCACGGGACCTGCTAAAACCAACCTCCAAGAGGGATCTCCTTCAAAAATTATTGCCTCTTCTGGTTTTTTAGATATCCTTCTTTCTACTTCCTGTAAAATAATTTTTACTTGTTCTTGTTTTTGTTTATTCAAATCCAAAAGTTTTTGGGCCAACTCTATACATTTTTTTTCATCTGACGAGGTTAAAAGCTTATATGAATCATTCTCAAAATTTAAACTGTCAGCAGCATTAAGCGCTCCTGTTATTTGAGGCAAAAATTCTTCAAAGGTCTTATCTTTTCCCAAAATATCCATAAAAACTTTAAGAGCTGGCCTGTATGTTTTTCTTAAAGACTTTAATCCCTGGTCAATAATTTCTTTGTTCTGGTTAATTTGGGGAACCATATCGGCAATGGTACCCAAAGCGGCCAACTCCAAAAAACTATTTTTCAAATTTTCAGAAATATTTTCTCCCAGCAAATCTAAACAAAGATTAAAAGTAACTCCCACATTTGCCAAACCCTTAAATGAGGAATTATCGCCTAGTTGTTTGGGGTCTATAATTATAGAGGCTTTTGGAATACCTTCTAGGGGTTGGTGGTGATCAATTATAATAACCTCAAAGCCCATCTTATTTGCCAAATCAATCTCTTTTATGTTACAAATACCAAGATCTAGGGTTATTAATAAAGCTGGAGCTTTGTTTTTTAAAATATTTAAAGCTTTTTGATTTAGACCATAGCCGTCTGTTTCTCTATCCGGAAAAAGAACACAATTGATAGTGCCTCCCAAGTTTTTAATCGCCTCTTCTAAAATAACAACTGAGGATATTCCATCTAAATCCGAATCTCCATATAAAATAATGTGCTCTCCCTTTCTAATGGCTTCTTTAATTCTTTTTACTGCCTCTTTTATGCCTTTTATTTTGTCTGGTTGGAATGATATGTTTTTTGTTTTTTGTTTCATGCTCTTAATTTTAGCGCTTCTATACCCGGTAGTTGCGCCCCTGCCAAGTAAGCCAGCATTGCACCGCCTCCGGTTGATACATGATTAAATTTATCTATCATATTATTTTTATTTAAAAATTCAACCGTTTCCCCTCCCCCTACCACTGAAAAAGCCTCGCTTTCTATTATAGCCTGCGCAATCTCTAGCGTTCCTTTAGCATAATTTTTTTCTTCAAACTTTCCAAAAGGACCATTCCATAGAATTGTCTTCGCCTTTTTTATTTTTTCACAAAAAATTTTAATTGACTTATCGTTTATGTCTGGACTATCCAGTTGACCAACGGGCGATATTATTTTTTCTGGAAACTTAAAACTAATTTTTTTATCTTTAATTTCTTTTGCTATTAATCCGCTCACAATAACAAAATCGGCAACTTTTGAAATGTTATTAATAAAAGCCGCTTTTGTTTCAACCTTTTTTCCGCCAACAATGGCTATCATCGGTTTTTCTGGGTCTTTTAATATTTTATCTAAAGAATTAATTTCTTTCTCCAACAAAAAACCGGCGCAACTTGGTAGATATTGAGGCACACCGGTAACAGAGGCTTGGTCCCTATGGCAAACCGCAAAAGCCTCATTTACATAAATGTCTCCCAAAAACGATAGTTTCTTCGCGAAATCAGAATTATTCTCGGTTTCTTCTTTGTGAAATCTTAAATTTTCCAAAACTAAAATTTGTCCGGGCCTTAGAGATTGTGTTTCTGTTTCTATTTCCGGACCTATACAATCATCTTCTTTTCCTATAGAAAAACCCACAAAGTCAGCAATTCTTTGAGCAATTTTGTCTAGTTTTAGCTGTGGAACAATTTTACCCTCAGGCCTACCCAAATGCCCCATTAAAATTATCCTTGCTTTACTGTCTATCAAATACTTAATAGTGGAAAGGGCTTTTTTTATTCTAAAGTCATCTAAAATTTCTCCTTTTTCATCTATAGGCACATCGAAGTCGCATCTTACCAAGATGCGTTTATTTGATACACTAAAATCTTTAAGTGTCTTAAACATAATATCAATTTATTATAAAATTTTTTTATTTTTTAAACTACTTCCTAATTATAACACCTCTCGCAATAAATATGATCTCCTTTTACGTTTTGAGATCTCACAACATGAGCATACTTTCTAGGAAATCCGAGCATGAATTTTTTGTACAAAACTCGTTCATTTCTAAACGCCATTCTCCTCACCCCCTACACTCCGGACACCAAGTGGGTAGCGGAGCTTTTATTTTCTCATAAAACGCAAAGTCCTCCGGTTCAATAACAAAGCTTTGTTTGCAATTTTGGCAGATTCTTGCTTCTTTATTTATAAAAATTATTTTTAATGTAAAAAGGACAATATCGTTAACTTTTTTATTTCATTATCAAACTATATCAGTGGTTCTTCGGGTTTGTCTTCTGATTTTTCGACATGATTCGATTTTTCGCCAGATTCTTCTTTCTTCTCCCCCCTACCTTCAATTATGGATTTTTCTTGAACACTTCTTATTATTTTTGTCTCTTCTTCTTCCATAAGTTTTTTGGCTGCTTCGGCTGAAATTGTGTACTTTTGTCGGGATCCCTCAACAATTTCTTTCCTATAAGATGGGTGGGGTGGCGGAAAAATATTAAGGGTTTGGGCAGAAAAGGGGTCATAAGTTTCGCCATCAATAGTTTCTTTAATAAAAAACTGCTGAACTCCTAGGTTAATCATATCTTTAACCTCAAAAACCGGCGCCATTTCCGATTCTAACCTTACCGCATCTTCACCCCCGACGCGAAAGACAATAATCGTGCCGGTATTACCCAAAACCGAGGCTTGAACTCTGGGAATTAACTGCCCCATAAATTGATTAGAAATTGTTAAACAAAGTCCATATTTTCGACCTTCGGTTAATATATTTTCAAAAGTTTCGGTCACTAGGTTGTGAAATTCGTCAACATAAAGATAGAAATCATCTCTTTCTTTTTCTGGAATAGCGGCTCGAGCCATCCCCGCTTGCTTTATTTTTGTAATAAACATTGAGCCAAAAAAACTAGAATTTTCCTCTCCCAATTTTCCCTTGGCTAAATTAATAAGAATAATTTTGTTTGCGTTCATCAACTGTTCAATATCAATTTTATTTTCTTTCTGACCAAAAATATTTCTCAACGTTGGATCTGATAAAAATTGCGCTAATTTATTCACCAAAGGAATAATTGCTTCGGTATCATATTTTTCCGACCAATCAGCAAACTCAATCGCCCAAAATCTTCTCACCATATCGTCCTCAATATAATCAACCACATTCTGACGGTAGTTTCTATCAGTTAACATTGAAACCATTCCTCTCATGGTAGCATGAGGATAATCTAAAAGCGCCAAACAGGTAAAACGGAAAACGTGCTCTAAACGGGGAGTCCAATTAGCGCCAAATTGTTTTTCTAGTACTTCAATTAAACCTTGGGTTAATTGGTGTTTAAAAGCCGGGTCCACATTAACCAAGGGGTTAAAAGAAATAGGATGTTTGGAGTCAGAAGGGTCGATCAATACCACATCCTCTATTCTTTCTTTGGGAATAAAATCTAAAAGGGCCTCAATAACATCGCCGTGGGGATCAATAAAACAAAGACCATAGCCATAAGCAATATCTTGGCGAGCCAAAAGTTCTAAAAGTTTCGACTTCCCTACCCCGCTTTTCCCGATTATGTAAACATGCCGCCTCCTATCTGCTCTTTTAATTCCAAAGATAAACTTTTTTTCCTCTAAGGCGGCTTCGTAGTTAGTTTTGCCAATAAAAGAACAGTCTTTGGGGTCTATTGACCCATAAACAGGTAGTTCTGGGGGCGGAGGTGCTAGTTTAAACCTGCGAATCTTTTTACTCTCTGCCATTAATTAAATTTATCTAATATTTATCCCTTATATTTAAAAATATCTATTAAGAGGAGGGTGAGGTTAACCTATCTTCATATTTTTCTTCCTCTATTCTTTTTTTTAATTCCTCTTCAGGATCCAATTTGGCTCCATTTTCTTGCTTCTCTTCTTTCTTGCTTAAAGATTCTTCCAAAATCTTGCGAAGTTCAGACAAATTAATTTCCTTTTTTTTAATTCCTTTGGTTTTACTATTATCGCCATTCTTGTTCTGTAGGGAGCTTAACTTTTCTTTGCTTCTTCGGGAATGAAATGGTATGGTTTCTATTTTGGGTGGTGGAGCAAACTCAATTCCTAATCCTGCCAAGGCAGCGGCTTCTTCTAATTCTTCCCCTGCTTTTTCTTTTTGCGAAATTGAAACACCAACCGCCTCTCCCTCCACTCCCCTTTGAGATATAGAAGATTTTTCAGGGGCCGTATCAGAAATTTCACCTCTTTTTATTTTTTTCAAACAACTTTTACAATAAACTGGCTTATCAGGCGATGGTTCAAAAATAACCTTCGTATCTTTACCACAATTAGAACACTTTACCGTATATAATTTTGTTGAGTGGGTGGTTTTAGATGATCTTAATTTTTCAAAATCGACCATTTCTAAGCTTGAAGCCCAACGATTAATTTCTTTTTCAACAACAACCTTAGGGCGAGCATATTTTGACCTTGAAATATTGATGATTTTTTCGCGTTTTTTATTATCTCTAATAACAGGCGGTATAGTAATGGTTTTAGCAGAAAATGGTCTTGAGGTAATGCCATCTATCATAAGCTTTATGTAAATATGGCGATTGGGTAGATGAATTAAATCGTTTTGTTCAAATTCGGGACTAAATTCTTGCTCTAAAAACTCTGCATCAGCTGCGCCCACTCGAAAACATACCATCGTCCCAATGTTGCCGAAAATAGCGTCTCTAACTGCTGTGCTTGTCTGTGTAACCAATTGGCCAATATACTGGTGTGCAACAATTAAATTTAAGCGATATTTTCGGGCTTCTGATAAAATATTCACAAAAGATTCAGTTGCAAAGTTTTGGAACTCATCAACATATAAATAAAAATCTTTTCTTTCTTCTTCGGGAATTCTAACGCGCTCCATTGCTGCCAACTGGATTTTTGTTATAACCATAGCCCCCAAAATGGCGGAATTATCTTCTCCGATACGGCCTTTTGAAACATTAACCAAAAGAATCTTTTGGTTATTCATTATCTCATCAATATTAATTGTGTTTTTAGGTTGTCCTACGATATTTCTTATAAAGGACACATTTAAAAACTGCCCTACTTTGTTTTGAATCGGAGCAATGGCTTCGTTTCGATATCGCGCCTCCCATTCTTCATATTCATTAACCCAAAATGATTTTACCACCGGATCTTGGAGATTATTAATAATCTTCTGCCTATAATCTTTGTCAACTAATATCCTGGGAACGCCCAAAAGCGTGGTACCCGGAGTATCTAATAGCGCTAAAATACAGTTAGCCAAAATATATTCCATACGAGCCGACCACACATTGGCCCAAATTTTAGTAAAAATACCAATTAATCCGGAGGCGATTAGGTGTTTGTATCTTGGGTCGGACACCTCCATAATATTGAAACTTACAGGATATTCCATATCCGCAGGATTAAAATAAACCACATCATCAATTCGATGGGGTGGAATGCTTTCTAAAATTTCTTCAACAAACTCTCCATGGGGATCAACAATAGCAAGCCCCTTTCCATTATTAATATCCTGCATGGCCATATTCTTTAAAAATTGGGTTTTTCCTGTACCAGTTTTTCCAATTACATACATGTGCTGGCGCCTATCAGCTTCTTTAATTCCAAATTTCTTTTTAATTCCCCGAAAATTTGTTTCACCAATTATGGTTAATTCTCCTGCCATAAAAAATAAAAAAATTATTATCTTAAAAATCTAATCAACGACTGGTAAGTTTGGCGGTGGACCACCCCTTTTTGATTCTATCTTTTCTAAAGTCGGAGTGACCATTCCAGAAACCCTCAAAGGGAAATGATAAAGGGTTGCTAATTCTTCTGTGCTCATAATTGGACAAAATTTGCTTCTGTTCGGATAACATGGCGGAAATCTCAAAACAGCCATTCTAAACATTTTTCTCGCCCTGACAAAAGCCCGGCGTTTTCTCATAAAAAAGTGAATTTTCGGTCTTGTTTCTGCCTTAAACCCAAAACTATTTAAGTTGGTTGTATTAAAATGCCCCATATAACCACGAGAAATAATTCTATTAGCTGAATTCCAGGCATCTCTTTTGGCTACATAGACCCCCCTTATACTTGTTCTAAAAACTGGCTTTTTTAATTTATTTTCCACTTCGGAAATAATTTCTCTTTCTCCCGGCGTAAGAGATATTCTAAGCTCCCCAGTATCTTCATCTTCCTCAACAGGCCAGGAGTAAGTGTCGCCCTCTTTTTGGGGTCCTCCAAAAATCTCTTTTAATGTCTGGGTCAAATCATTCATAAAGGTTGTTTCTTTTTTTTCTTTGCGCTTAGCTGTTTTATTAATTATTGCCTCGCCTTCCTTACGCCAATATGGTTCGTCATAATCAGTAATTGGAACTGTAATGAACTGCATCCAATAATGCTCACCCGGCCCTAATTTTGACATGGCTTCCAACAGGGAGATAATTGGGTCTATTCTTTTCTCCTCATCAGAAATTCTTTCTCCCTGCGGTTCAAAAAATTTCTCGTATGTTTTAATCGGATAAGCGTTTTCTCTGCGATAGTCCCAATCTTCTCCATACATATCCCATTCTTCATTTGGCACAGTCGGCGGAACCAAGTTTACATAATCTGGAACCTCTTTAATTTCAATATCTGGATATTGCCCATAAAGCGCCGATTCTATAGATGGGCGATGTTGTTCTAATACCCTTACGTAAAAATGTATTTTTCCTTCAATGCTAGCTATTTCCCACGAACACCAAAAAGGACCGTTATTTAATTCGCCATCACACCACACCTCGCGAAAGTTTCCAACATCTACAATGGGCCAAATAGAAGAAAAAACATCTTCCATGGCTTTAAGGGGTGTAGACATTTCAGAAAGAGGGGTAATTTCTAATAAAACCCACTTTTGTTTTTGATAATCGTAATCCCAACCAATCCACCATAAATAAAGTTTTTTAAGCTGATTCATCAGCATTATTGGTAAAAATAACCACCACCACATTCTTAAAAAAGGAATCCATAAAATAATCAAAAGAAGAATTAGCCACCAAAAGGGCTCCCATACGGCTTTTCTAATGGTTTCCCAAAAAAAATAATTAGGGATTAATAAAATAGCCAAAATTATAACTACCCAATAAAAAATATTAACTGGCAGTAAGATGGTCGGCAATAAAAGCAACCAACGAAAAGAGTTTTTTTCCTCGTCCTTCTTTTTTTCTCCGGCAAAACTTATCAACGCCACGAAAAAGAGCATTAAAAAAATTATGCGCCCAAAAATTACCCACCAGGGAACATCCCACCATAATTGGGTTTGGTTGTTAGCCACAAGCGGCGTGGTGGTCAAGGCAAGCAAAAACATTGGTTCCGCCATTTTCTTCATATATTAGCAAGTTTAATTAAAACGGGTAAATAGTTAAAAATAATTGAAACAATCACAACTACAAGAAATCCCATTACAAAAAATTCAAACGTAAAAACAACGGGTAACACCATCACGGTAATCTTCTTTAGGTGCCAGTAAAATATAAATGAAAAAAAGACAATAAAAAATATTGCTGTTGTTACATATAAGGTGGCCATTCCTACGCTAAAAACATCTGTCATATGTTTTAACTTTTTGTCAACTTTACTCTAATTATATTATAAACAAGAAAAAAATAAAGGGCTGGTTCAAATAAGCAAAAACCCCCAAAAGGGGGTACCTGCTTGGCTTTTAATTTAGGCTGTTTGTGTCTTGTCCTTGGTTTCTCTCAAAAAATATCTTTCTTTCTGGTCTTTCTCAAAAATTGTCTTGTCGTTTAGATTCATTAATACTGTATTCCTTTCAACCAATCTTTGAGCCAAAACCTGTTTTACAATTTCGTCTTTGTGAAGAGGCTCGTTTTTTTCTTTCAAAATTTTTATAATTATATCCCTAACGGTTCCCGGCACATATCCCCATTCTGCAAGTGCGTAAGTTCCGCGACCAACCAAAACAAATCTAGGATCCTTTATAAGCTCGTTGTGGACTGTCTGGGGATGGGTTTTGCCCATCTGGCTGGCCGCGTTATAATTAAGTTTGTCTATTAACCGGGCAACTTCGGTAAAATGCAACGGCTTTCCATATTTTTTAAAGACTAAAAATGCTTTATCTTTCACCCCTCTAGGTTTAATTTCTGGCCACTCGGCTAATCCTAATTTTTTTTCTCCGGTCAACTGAATCTTTTTAGAAATTTCCAAAAAAGAGGCAATAACTCTTTCCGATAAACCATGTTTTTGGGCTGTTTTTAAATAAAAATCTTTAAGGCTAATTGGCTTTCCAATTTCTTGGATTTGAGAAATAAAAGAATTTAATGTTTCTTTTGCTTTTTCTTGCGGCTGTGGAAGATTTGACCAAAATGAATGATAATCTCTTTTTTCAGCAACCTTTGTAAACTGTTCGCCTATTGTAAGGAAAAACAAAACATATGGTTTTTGCTTTTTTCCGCCAATTTCTTCTAAAAGAGCGTCTTCTTTTTTAATCCCTCCCCTTTCTTTAAAGTAAGCGTCAAAATCGGCGAAAACGGCGTCTAATATTTCTTTATGGTTTTTTCTTATATGGTTAAAGCCCGCTTCTTCTATTTGACGCACCCTTTCTCTCGTTATGCCCAAACTTTTTCCAATAGATTCCAAAGTTTCGGGCCTTCCTGTCTTCATCCCGAATCTTCTCTCAAAAATACTCTTAATTTTAGGGCTGAGCTCTTTGGTAATTTTTTGGTATATTTGTTTATAATTTGTATTCATAGTGGTTGTTTTGGGGCTTTATAAATTATTAACATATTAAAAATTTTTTGTCAATGTTTATTTCCTTTGCACGCTCCATTTATACCAACTTACCAATAAGGGACTGGCAATAAATATAGAAGAATATGCTCCCGAAATTATTCCAACAATTAAAGCCAAGGCAAAATATTTAAGAGTCTCTCCCCCGAAAAAATATACCGCTATTAAAACAATAACTGTTGTAAACACTGTGCTTAAAGACCTGCCGAGGGTTTGGTTCAAACTCCAATTTACTGTCTCTTCAAACTGCCCCATCCCTTTTTTTAAAATGTTCTCTCTAATTCTATCAAAAATAACAATTGTGTCGTGAACAGAATATCCTAAAATTGTCAACAAGGCGGTAATAATTGGAACTGTAATCTCAACATTGTAAAGTCTACCCAAAAAAGAAAAAATTCCCAGCGGAATTAAGACGTCGTGGAACAAGGCAACCAAAGAAGCAATTGCATATTTCCAAGAAGCAACCGGCTTTGAAACCCTTCTGAAAGCAAAAGCAATGTATATTGTAATAGCCAAAAGGGCTACTAAAATCGCCAAGGTCGTTTTGTTTCTTAATCGTTCACCAACAGCTGGTCCTATATAGTTGAAACTTTTTTCTTCAATCCTTGATAATTCGTTAAGTTTGTTTAAAATTTTCTGATGAGTTTCTTCGTCAACTCCCCTGAATTTTAAAGTTATTAACTTTTTTGAAATAGGTTGAACAATTATTTCTCCCAATTCAAATTCTGATAGGGCTTGCGAAATTTTGTCATTTCCCGGTCTTTCTTCTAAAAACCCAATTTCCATTTTACTTCCACCGGCAAACTCAATACCAAATTTCAGCCCATAGATGAACAAAGATAAAATTGAAGCCGAGACTAAAAGGCCGGAAATTAAGTAATAAACTATTGAATATTTGGTAAAATTAAAATACATAGATTTAACTATATAACTATAAAAGCCATTTGAATTTTTCTATTTTTGGACTAATAAAAACTTGTAAAAATATTCTGGTTATAAATACGGCAGAAAATAAAGAAATTAAAATACCCAATGCTAACGTAAAAGCAAAACCCCTAACAAATGATGTTGATATAAAAAGAAGTATGGCGCAAACTATCAAAGAGTTGAGATTAGAGTCTCTGATTGATGGCCAAGCTCTTTTAAAACCCTCATCAATGGCTTGAGAAATTTCTTTGCCGGCTTTTAACTCCTCTCTCATTCTAGCAAAAATCAAAATGTTGGCGTCAACTGCCATGCCAATAGAAAGGACAAATCCTCCAATACCAGCCAGGGTTAAAGTTACGGGAATTAATTTAAACATTGAAAGAACCAGCGCAACATAAATAGCAAGGGCAATTGACGCTAACAATCCCGGAAGTCGATAAAATATTATCATAAAAATAACTACAGCCAAAAGGCCATAAATACCGGCTATAAGAGATTTCTTAAGAGAATCAGAACCTAGGGTGGGACCTATTGTTTCTTGGGAAATCGGGGCGCTAATTTTTACAGGTAAAGCACCTGAATTTAATCTTGAAACAATAGTATTGGCTATTTGCGCACTTATTTCTCCTGTAATTACCGCCTTGCCTCCTGAAATTTTGTCTTGCACAACCGGAGCGTAGGGGTTATAAAAATCCTGATCATCAATTTTTCCGTCGCCGGTTGTGTCTATAATTGAATTTCCGTCTAAAAAAATAGCCAATTTTTTTCCAATATTTCTTTCCGTTATTTCTTCAAATATTTTGGCACCTTCGTCATTAAATTGCAGTTCGATAACCGGCTTAAGCGTTGTCTGGTCAAAATTAACCCTTGCTCCGTTTACTTTTAAGTACTTTCCTGTCAAATTGGTTGGTTTAAAATATGGATTCTCAAATGCCAACTGCCAGTTTTTAATTTTTGTAATATCTCCTTTCTTTGCCTGGATTTCTTGAATTTCTTTTATTTTTTCTAAAACCAACTTTGTCTCTTCCTCTGTTTTTTGTTCTCTAAATTCCAAATAAGGGGTTTGACCAATCATCTGAATTGCTTGTTGAACATCTGTAACGCCGGGCAATTCCACTGTTAATCTGTCCTGCCCTTCAATTTGTACAACCGGTTCGGAAACTCCAAACATATTCACCCTTCTTTCAATTACATCTCTTAATCCAGACATCGCTCCTATTTTATCTGTAACAGAACTCAAATCTGCCTGATAAACTAACCTCACTCCGCCCTGTAAATCAAGCCCTAAAATATAGGGCCTCTCCCAAAAGTGGGGTAGTGTCCAACCAAGTTTGTTGTTCAAAAAATCAATCCCCCTGTTGAAATATTTTGGATATGAAAAAATCCCAGCCAATATAGCTAAGATTAAAACACTAATAAAAATATAATATTTCGTCGCCATAAATTTTTTTATTATACCCCACCCTTAAAAAATAATCAAGTTTTTTAAGGGCTTTTTAAAGGCGCTCGAGAACTTTTAATTCAGCGCTATCTGTTTCTGTGTCGTAAATTGCAAATGTCGGCTTATAAAGCTGGCCGGCGAGTTCGCCGGGATTTAGCATTCGACAATTTTCCACCCTCTCTTCCCATGGCTTATGGGTGTGGCCATAAAAAACCATTTGAAACTTTCCTGATTCAGCTAATTCTTTTGCAGTATCAGGAAGATGGGTAATTGCAATTTTCTTTGTATCTAACTCAATTTCAAGAATATCCAAACCTATCTTTACCCCCGTTATCTTATTATACTCATCAACTAGAACTCTAAAATCTTTGTCCATATTTCCCAGCACCCCGAAAAGTTTCCCATTAAAATTTACTAATGATTCTCTCAAGCTTTCTAAACTTCCAATATCTCCACAATGTAGAATTGTATTAATGTTTTGACTTTTTATCCAGTCAATTGCTTTTTTAAAATTTTTCACGTTTCCGTGGGTATCAGAAACAATTGCTATCTTCATATTTTATTCTTCTTATAACATAATAATAAAAGGTATGGGAAGGGAAAAAGAAGCATGTGGGGTTGAAGAAGCAAAAAAAACGAAGGGAAAGAATGTGTTGGGTTGATTATTTGCGAGCCCATTAATATGCGGCCCATTAATATATGATTATTATATTTTAATGATAATTATAAAATTGAATTAATTTTATTTTAAATTTGCTATCCTCTAAAACGGAATTCACCTGCTATACATTGATTAAAAATAGTCACCTGATTATCTAGCCCATATCAATTTTCTGAAAATTCTGCAAATCGCCGCTAAAATTTTTGCATAGCTTCATTACCTCATCTTGAAAATAAATCCCTAGAATAGTTGCTATTGGTAGTAAAAATAAAAATTTACTTGCTTTCACTTTTTTCTTCTTCCTTCCCTTCTTTTTTCTGGTTTAAGGGGGTGCTCAAGCGCATATTTCCTTCCACGCTCACAAAATGAACATGCACCAACATCTTCACAATATTGGCACCTCATTAATTCGAACTTCTTCTCTCCCCCATCTTCTTCTTTATCTCCCCCCTGCTCTGTTGGTCTTTTTTCTATTTTTCCGCTATTATCTCTATCGCTTGACGGAAATAAAATATTTTCAAAATCTTCTTGTTTAGACTCTCCTGGCATAGATAATTTATTTAATTTTATTTCTTATTTCTTCTGCCTCTTTTAGGGCTTGCTCTGGCAATATTTCTCCTTGGCTAAGACGCCTTAAAATGTCATGAAATTTTTCTAATCTTGCTGAATTACCGCTGCTTTCTAAAAAATCCCTATTAGACATATCTATTATACAATTATAAACCTTATCTATTTCTCTTTCTATCTTTTCTCCCCCACTCTCTATTGACTCCTCTGGCGTTGAGGCAGTTATTTCTTCTGGTTGTTGGGGCTTTTTCTCCATAATATTGCTTATTTGACTTTAATACTTTTTATTTTTTATTCTTTCCTTATTTTTCTACTACAAAATGAAACATTACCTTCCGTGGCACTTTTTGTATTTTTTGCCTGAACCGCAAGGGCATGGATCGTTCCTGCCAACCTGAACCTTGTTCCCAATAACTTTGGCGTTAGCTTTGGGTGTAGAAACAGGCCCAATTCTGGCGGATAAAATATTTTCTGCAATATTGGCATCAATAGTTACCAACAATTGATTAAACGCCCTATGCCCCTCGTTTCTATATTCTACCAAAGGATCGCGTCCTGAGTAAGCCCTTAATCTGACCGAATCTCTAAGGTGGTCCATATAAGACAAGTGCTCCTGCCAAAGCGTATCTATAACTCGCAAAGCAACAATTTTTTCCAATCGCCTCATATTTTCTGCGCCAATCTCTTTTTCTTTCTTATTATAATCCTCTTGTACCAAATTCAGTTTTTTGAAAATTTCTAAAATTTTTTCTCTTAAATCTAAACTATGTAAAAATTCTTTTCTTTTTTTATAAATGATTTCTCTGTGTTTATTCAAAACGTTATCATATTCTAAAAGATGGTGCCGCGCATCAAAGTTTAACCCCTCTATTTTTTGTTGGGCTGATTCAATAGCTTTAGAAATTATATTTGTTTGTATGGGTTCGTCTTCTGGAATTTTTAATGCCGTCATTAACGATTTAACCTTGTCTCCACCAAAAATTCTCATCAAATCATCTTCTAAAGAAACAAAAAACTGGCTTGAACCGGGATCGCCCTGCCTACCCGATCTGCCCCTTAACTGGTTATCAATTCTTCTTGCTTCGTGCCTTTCTGTGCCTATTACATGAAGTCCACCCAACTCTCTAACTTTTTGGGCTTCTACTGGATCTGGGGGGTTGCCACCAAGAATAATATCTACCCCTCGCCCAGCCATATTGGTAGCAATTGTCACGGCGCCAAGTTTTCCAGCTTGAGCAATAATTTCTCCCTCTCTTTCATGGTTTTTAGCATTTAAGATATTATGAGGGATTCCTTTTACTTCCAATAATTTTCCTAAATATTCATTTTTTTCTACAGATCTTGTACCCACTAAAATAGGTTGACCATTTTTATGAAGTTCTTCAATCTCCCGAACAACTGCTGTAAACTTTCCCGCTTCTGTTTTAAAAACTTTATCAGGAAAATCTTGCCTTATATTTGGTTTATTTGGAGGAATAGCAACAACTTCCAATCTATAAACCTTATCAAATTCTTCGGCTGAGGTTAGGGCGGTTCCTGTCATGCCGGCCAGTTTTTTATACATTCTAAAGTAATTTTGAAAAGTAATTGTTGCCAGGGTTGTTGATTCTGGTTTAACAACAACTCCCTCCTTTGCCTCAATCGCCTGATGCAAACCAGCCGACCAACGACGACCGGGTAAAATTCTGCCCGTAAACTCATCAATTATTAGAACCTCGCCATTTTTTATGGTATAGTCTCTATCTTTAAAAAACAAAGCCTTGGCTTTTAGCGCGCTTTCTAGTTGATGGGTTGTAATAATATCATTGTTTAACCAAGGATCAAAACCCAAACTTTTTATAACCTTGTTTTGACCGCTTTCGGTAAAGACAGCTGTTTTTGTTTTTTCATCTATTTCGTAATCTATATCTTTTTTAAGGGGCGCTATAATTTTAGCAAAGTTATAATATTTCTCCGTTGAACCCTCGTCTTCTCCCGAAATTATTAAAGGAACCCTTGCCTCATCAATTAAAATTGAATCAACCTCGTCTATTATGGCAAAATTTAAACCCCTTTGAACCTCTTCTTCCTTGTCATAAACCATATTGTCTCTTAAATAATCAAAGCCGAATTCGTTATTTGTTCCATAAGTAATGTCGGCCGAATAAGCTTCTTTTTTTGAACAGGGCTTCAAAAATTCATTTATAACCTTAAAGCCTCCTATGATATCCCTTTCTTTATCCTTTTCATTAATTTTTGTATTTTTATCTTGCCCCCTATTTTCTCCGTTCTGGATTTCCGCCGTGTACCTCTCGTCATAAATATAACCAGATTCATGGGTAATACAACCAACAGAAACTCCTAAGGCGTTGTAAATTTGTCCCATCCAAACCGTATCTCTTTTGGCTAAATAATCGTTTACGGTGACAATGTGAACTCCCAAACCCTCAAGAGCATTTAAATAAGCGGGAAGTGTTGCCGCTAAGGTTTTACCTTCTCCTGTTTTCATTTCAGCTATTTTCCCCTGATGAAGCACAATTCCTCCTATAAGTTGCACATCAAAATGCCTTTGGTTTAGGGTTCTTTTTGATGCTTCGCGAACTAATGCAAAAGCCTCGGGAAGTATATCGTCAAGAGTTTTCCCATTTTTCAGTTTTTCTTTAAATTCTTTTGTTTTTCCTCTTAATTCATTAGCTGAAAATTTTTCAAATTCTGGTTCAAAAGAATTTATCTTATCAATTATTGGCTGTAACCCCTTTAAAAACCTTTCATTAGGGTCTCCAAAAATTTTAGTTAATATAGACATAGTTATTCTGTAATCTTATACGAAAAACCGCATTTATTCAATGCGGTTTAATATATCCAATACAAGATTATGGCACAAAAATAACCGCGGCAAGAACGGTTGTCCAAAGTCCATTTTTGTTCCCTTCGGCTGATTGGGTTATATTGGTGGTAGTAACTATTTTACCTGAAAGCTTATAAACCCTCTCTCTTTCATCCCAATCGGTATCTGGATCAAAATCAACACCTAGGGTTGTAGCCAACATTGTTGCTGCCAAATCTTCGGCATAATCAGCCGACTTTTCTTCTGTTTCACCAAAAGAGTGGTGTTCTGAGAGATAACCATATTGTTGCTCTTTATCAGCCGGCACGGCGCACCCAATAGAAGCGGCTATCAAGCGATTGGGCTCGTTGGTGCTGTTACGCGCCATTACGCAGTAAACAATCTCTCCGGGTTTTAACATTTCTAACCCTTTTTCCTTAGAAATTCTCTGACATCCCGGAGGTAAAATACTGGATACCGCAACAAGGTTAAATTTCTCTATCCCTGCGTCTCTTAAGGCCATTTCAAAAGACATCAATTCTTGTTTCGCAACGCCCACACCTTTTACAAAAAATATTTTTGTTGGTACCATATTAAATTTTTGTTTTATTTTTTATTTTTTGGTTTTTTCTAATATTTTTGTCAATAATTTTAAATTTATACTTTTTAATTTCTGATTTTAACTCCTTCTTTGCCCCTGTTATTGCCTTAAATAAATTATTCTCTCTCGCTCGGGCTACCAACAATCTACCCGGGAGAAGTATTTTTGTTTTAATTGAATATATTTTTCCCTTTTTATGGTGCCGGTTCTCTTTTTCTATGTCCACAAAAACTTCTGCCAGTGTTTTTCCAATCTCATCTTCTCTTTTCAAGATATTAATATATTTTTTAAGGCTCTCAAACTTTTTTGTAACTAAATCATTTAGGTCTGGGGTTTTCTCTAAATTTTTCGTTGTAATAATAACTTTCATTTTATATTTTGTCAAAACCTATTAATTGTATTTCTGGTTCTAGGTTTATACCAAAAAATTTTTTTACCTTTTTTCGGGCCAACTCTATTAAAGCCAAAACATCTTTGGCTTTTGCGCCGCCAAGATTAATTATAAAATTGGCATGTTTATCTGAAATTTTGGCATTTCCGATTTTTTTACCAGCCAAACCAACCCTCTCTATCAAATAACCTGCCGGTAGATATCCTTTTTTATTATACTCTTTTATTTCTGGAAACTTCTCAAGTGTTTTTTTATCTTTTATTACAATTTTTGGATTAATAAACACAGAACCAGCTGAAGGAAATTTTGTTGGGTGTTTTTGTCTTCTATAATCCAAAAATTTTCTAATTTTATTTTTCACCTCTTTTTTATCTTTCTTCCGAAAAGTTAAAACAGCGGAAATTATTATTAAGTTTTTATTTTTTTTAAAAACACTGTCTTTCGAAGAAAATTTACATTGCTTTTTTATTAATTTTTTGATTTTTAAAGTTTTCGCGTCTATTATTTCTACGCTTTCTACAACATCGCCAATTTCCGAATTAAAGGCATGGGCGTTCCCATGTATGGCGCCCCCTATGGTTCCTGGCACTCCCGCGACCCATTCCAATCCAGAAAGCCCATTATCAGCTAATAAATAAGATAGTTTTATTAAGCTTGCGCCAGCGCCGACAAAGACCCTCCTCCCCTCAATTTTTATGTCAGAGTTTTCTATTTTTATAACCAATCCGCTAAAACCTTTATCTGATATTAAAATGTTGCTCCCCCCGCCAAGAATAAATATTGGTAAATTAAATTCCTTGGCTATTTTGATAGCTTTTAACAGTTCTTCTTTTGTTTTAGCAATTAAAAAATATTTAGCCGGTCCGCCAATTTTATAAGTAGTATAATTCGCCAATAAAACATTCCTTTGAACCCCCGCCATTTTTTTTGCAATTTTTTTCTTGCTATCTAACATTTAAGAGTTGATTTATTTTTGCCCTTGTCGCCGGTCCAACATAACCAGTACCCGCCGTTAAACCTAGGGGGGTTAAAATTTCTAAAGCATATTTTTCCTGAAACCTTATTACCGCCGTTTTTGTTAAATTACCAAAATTGCCTGTTATCAATCCTTCGGGATAAATATTTTTCCCCTGGTTTTTTAAAAATTGTTGTAAACACCTTACTTCATTATTGTTAATCATGCCAAAATAAAGGTCTGAATTTAATTGAGAACAAAAATTTTCATTCCCAGAATTATTTGTTTGGCCCTGTAGTCTGGCTATTTCTTGTTTTAAAAGAGTAATTCTATCTAAAAGTTGCTGGATTATTTCCTTTTCGCTATTTGAAACAGAGCCTGTTATAGCAACGGTGTAACTAAACGGATAGGTTGGTTCTAAATAGTCGGATTTATAAACCTGCGACTGTAAAGAGGGAATAACAATTAAAGATTTAAAAGTTGAACCAAATTTATTCAGCTCCACCCTTCCTTTTTGGTCATCTTTGTTTAAGGTTAAAAAATTAACTGTAATCTTCCCATTTGAATCTTCTATAATATAGGGTACCCTAAAATCTAATCCCTTTAAGCCAACAAAAGTAAAGGTTAGGTTCCCATTACCACCTATAAATTTCAGCCAATTACCAGTCCAACTCTTGGTAACGTTTGCCACCGACAAAGAAGTATCTCCGGTGAAGGGTAGAAAATTCAGAGAAGGGCTTAGCTTAAAATTGCTTAAGTTTTTGTTTAGGTAACAGTATTTTGGCCCAATAACACAATTATTCACCACAGAAGCGATAGTCCAATTTGTAAAAATTTGAGCAAAATTGTCTTGGTAACCTAATTTTTGTAGGGCATAATTTATGCTATCTATTCCAACATATTTTGATTTTAAAGAATCTATCAGTATACCTATGCTGTAATGGTCAACCAAATAGTGGGTGAATAAACTAACGCTTGCATAATCATATTTAGTGCCAAGCCATTCGGTCAAAGAATCAGATGGATTCTCCACAAAATCCTTAACCCGTTGTTGTAAAACTGAACCCTCATATTTTTCATCATAACCCAAAATTGTGGAAGAATAATCAGCCCGCGCTTCATTAAGCCAAGTGTCCTCTTCAACTCCAAAAATTTTATTCTTCTGGTTAAATGTTATCAGGTGTACCAATTCATGGGCTAATAATATTTTTAGTCTTGCCGGATCGGTAATACTATCTAAAGACAAATAAACCATCTCTCGTTCATTAGAGGTCGGAACTTGTAGTTTTATATACTCATCTGCTTCTCTAAAATAACCGCCTTCTGAGGAGTTCATTGCCTCAAATAAAACAACAATTTTATTATCGCCATCTACGCCCGGTCTCCACTCCAAACCAAAAACAGAAGTAAGGGTAGGATAAATTTTATTATCAAACTCATAAGAAAGATCGTCTAAATTAGTTAAAATTTCATTTTGTTTGGAAATTGGTTGCGCATCCCACCAGTTTTTTTCAACGTAAAAGTAAAGGCTGTTGGTAACCTTAATAAGGATGGCCGATATCTGAGTGCGAGCAGTTGCGTCAAAGTTTTTATCTACATTAAAAATAATAACATCTCCCGTATGGGCAGCATTAACAACACAACCAAGACCGAATAAACCCAAAAAGAGAAGAGTTATCAAAAAATTTGCCTTTGTGGTTATTTTATTTTTCACGAAAGATTTTAATAAAAATTTATTATTTTATATTACCACAATAATTTAAAAAAATAAAAAATAACCACAAGGATGACAAAATCTAATGAATTAAAAGAAAAAATAAGCCTGTCGCCACAAAAAAGAGATGTATTAAGCAAATAAACAAAACTGATTTAGAGACCGAGCTTTTTGCGCCATATAATTTATCATGAATGTGTTCCCTGTCCGCCTGAAAAATAGATCTCCCCTCTACCAATCTAACACTAAAAACATAAAATACATTTATTATTGGAAAACCAACTAAAAAATATGGCGCGAGCGAATAGAAAAATCTAGTGGGCGAAGACGCCATAATAGCAAAAACCACCATTAAAAAACCCAAAAAATAACTTCCGTTGTTTCCCATAAATATAGAGGCTGGATTCCAATTAAAAAATAAAAAAGAAAATATAGCCCCGGAAATTGAAACCGCCAAAAGCGCTCCTAAGATGTTTTGAGAGAAAAGAAAAAAAATAAAAAAAGCCAATGAAGAAATAAGTATTACGCTCGCCGCTAAACCGTCTAAACCATCTTGGAGGTTCACCGCGTTTTCAATAAATAAAAAGCAAAGAGCGGCAAGGGCTATATCTAAAAGAGAAAAATTAAAAAGTTGGTATCTTATTTGAACATTATAAAAAATTAACGCCAATGTCAGCACAATGGGAACCTGTAGAAGAACTTTTATTTCTTGAGCTATTTTTTTTCTTTCTTGCCAATAGGTATCATCCCAAAACCCATAAAACCAAGCGATAATGCTGCCAGTAAAAATTGCTATAATTTTAGAATTTTCAAAAGTTAAACCGGCCTTATTTTTTATGGCCCAAATTAAAAAAAGGCAGATTAGAAATGAGCCGAGCATTGTGGCACCCCCTAAAAAAGATATTGGTTTTTTGTGTATTTTTAGATTATCATTTTGGGGATTGTCATAAAGATTATATCTGACGCTTATCTTTTTGGCGATAAAAACAAAAAACGCAGTCAAAACGGCTGAACACAGAAAAGTAATAAAATAAAATTCTGTTTTATCAATCATTTTTTAACTTGAGAAAGTATCCACTTATAGGTTTTTTCTAGACCCTCTTCTAAAGAAATTTTGGGCTCCCAATTCAATATCTTTTTGCATAAAGTATTGTCTGAATTTCTTCCGCGAACACCCTGCGGTTTGTCTAACAAATGTTTTTTTTGCAAACTTTTTCCTGCAATTTTTGCTACAATATCCACCATCTCATTTATAGAAACCAACCTATCGGAGCCAATATTTAGGGGCTCTTTAAAATCCGAATTCATAAGCCTAAAGGTGCCCTCAAGACAGTCATCAATATGACAAAAAGAACGAGTTTGCAAACCATCGCCCCAAATTTCTATATAATCGCCATCTTTGGCTAAAGCAACTTTTCTACAAATAGCCGCTGGAGCTTTTTCCCTTCCACCCTCGTATGTTCCTTCTGGCCCAAAAATATTATGATACCTAGCAATTCTAACCTCATAAAAATCGCCATAACTTTTATATAATCTTTCAGAAAATAATTTCTCCCAACCATATTCGTTGTCTGGGTCTGCCGGATAAGCATCCTGTTCTTTCAGGGCTGAAACGTTTGCTTCTCTCTGTTTATAGGTAGGATAAACACAGGCGGAGGAAGAATAAAACAATCTTTTTACGCCGTTCTTTTTAGCAGCCTCGGCTGTATTGGCGTTTATACAAACATTATCATAAAGCACATCTGAGGTGTGGAAGGTAATAAAACCAATTCCGCCCATATTGGCAGCCAAAGCATAAACCTCTTCTACTCCCTCTGTCGCTTTTAGGCAATTATCTAAATATCTCAAATCCAACAGCATAAATTCATCTGCCTCGTCTTTTGGAGAAAACTCCGGATATTTTATATCCGCTCCCCTCACCCAATATCCTTTTTGTCTTAAAAATCTAACCAAATGGTGACCGATAAACCCGCCAGCCCCCGTGACTAAAACTCTTTTTCGGTCTTTCATATTTTTTTATTTTAATTATTTTAAACTATCAAATTTCTTAATTATTTTCAAACATATCTTTAATAACCAACCAAATAAAAAATGGGCCGTCTATAAAAACTCTCTTCCAAACTGCCCTTGGTTCGTGTACCAATCGCCACAGCCATTCAAACCCCCAGTCGCCAATCCATTTTGATGCTCTTTTGACTGTGCCGGCCAAAAATTTAAATGCAGCGCCGACCCCAATAACTACCGGCACCCTTAATTTATCTTTGTTTCGGAAAATCCATTTCTCTTGTTTTGGCAAACCAAGAGCCACCCATAAGACATCCGGCCTTGCCTGATTTATTCTTTCAATTATTTCTTCGTCCTCTTGTTCAGATAATTCCCGGAATGGAGGCGAATAAAAATCTGCTTTAACTTTTGGAAATTTTTCAGATAATTTTTTTAAAGTTTCCTCTGTGTCTCCATAAAAGAAATTTTTATATCCTTTTTGTCCGGAAATCTTTAAAAATTCCAGCATTAAATCGGTCCCGGAAACTCGCTCTTTAATATCAAACCCTTTTAATCTTGCCAACCACACCAAAGAAATTCCATCGGGCACCCAAAGGTCGGCAAAACTAAGAATATATTTAAAATCTGTATGTTTATGCGCCTCAACTGCGCCATGCATACCTGTCACAATAATCCAGTGGCTTTTTTGCGACTCGTTTTTAATCCAATATTCTATCAACTCAGTGGTTTCCGAAAGTCCGATTATGTTTATTTTATTGCTGTCAAAATTCATAATCTTATTATTTTGTCTGGCGGTTTTATATTTTTCTCCTAAACACTGAATATAAGCGATAATCGGCGCCACAAAAAGCCAGTCGGCGGAAAAGAAAGCCAATGACTCTGTAATGCCCCTTACCGTGAAAAATACCAGCGCTCCGGTCAAAACAATTAAAAAATTCCTTTCTTTTTCATTGATATTCCTGTTTTTGAAAAGCTGCCGTAAAATAATTAATGTTAAAACAAGCGCTAAAACAAAACCAATAGTCCCTAATATACCGGCCTGTATTAATGCATGAATAATGGTATTGTGTGCATGCTGGCCCTTCAAATATATCCTGTCTGACTGGAATCCCCTGCCAAACAAAGGGCTGGTTAAAAACAGATTCCAGGCGTCTTTCCAAACCCCGCTGGTTCTGCCACTTAAACTAATGATGCTTTCAATATTTTTGGATGTAATTTGCGACACATGGAATATGGAAAGCAGGGGGTTTATAAAACCGACTGAATTGCTGCAGGGGATATTGTAAAAAATAACAAATCCGGCAACTAAAATTACAATCCCAAGCAAAATAATCCAGGGTGTTTTAAACCTGCTCTTAATCCAGAGTACAAAAATCATTGCTGCTATAAATGCAATAATTTCCGTCCTACCTTTTGAAAAAAGCAATAAAAACAAAAAAAGTGCAAACAACAAAAACCAGATCGTCTTTTTCTTTTTTAAGGCATTTGGAATATATAAAAATTTAATGAAGGCAACAATTGCAACAATACCTGCATACCGGCCGAATCCGGTAGGCCGCGTTCCGGCCATTCCAAATGTGTTGGCTTCGGCATTAACGCCGCCAAATCCTTCAAAGGGTCTTTGGCTGCAAATTAAAAAATTATATGTCAACGAGTTTACAACGCCGGGCTGCAAAAGAAAAAATACTGCCAATCCAAGCGCTAATATGCCTGCAATCAGCCAATTTACATTAATTATTCCAGAAATGTTTTTTAAAGAATTTTTACTGTGCAAAACTGCAAAAAGCGCCAGCACAACCGTTCCGTATAAAAACCCGAAGTACAGGGCCATCATCTGGTTTCTGGAAAACAAAGATGAAATTTCCCCAATAACTGCAAAAATCAACAGTAATCCCAATGGCGTAAAAAATATCTCCCTAAAAGACAAACGGACCCTTATTAAAATAATTGCAGACAAAACAAAAGAAACAAAAGGCAAAAAAGCCCTCAAGCCGTGCAACAGGTCAAAAGCATTATGCGGGAATCCGGGCGTAAAAACTCTGCCTATCTCAGTATTATATGTCCCCCAGATCATCAGCCAAAGAATTAAGCCCATTAATAAGCCATTCTGCCAATTATTTTTTGTTGCAAGTAAAATTTTATTTTCCATTTAAAACTTCTTGATAAATTTTTTGCAGGCGCTCGCCAAGTTTGTCCCAATCATAATTCTCTTCCACTTTCTTCCTTGCGCCCTTACCCAATCTTTCTCTCAATTCTTTGTTAAAATATAGTTTTTCCAAGGCTTGCGTCATATCATTTACCGCCTGCTTTGGGTTTTCAGGTTTTATTTTTATGCCGCAGTTTTCATCAATATGAAATCCCGGACCTGCAATATCAAAACAGACAACTGGTTTTCCAGCAGCCATTGCCTCAACCACCACCTGCCCTCCGCCATCTCTTAAACTGGCAAACAAAAAAACATCGCAATTAACCATTTCTTTTAAAACATCTTCTCTTTTAAGCCATCCCTTAAAAATAACCCTATCTTCAATCCCCAATTTTTTTACTAAATTTTTCAAATTATCTGCTTCCGGACCATCACCAACAATAACTAATTCTGCTTCGGGCGATATTTTGCTAAAATCGGCAAAAGCCTTAATCGCTAAATCAAATCCTTTTATTTTCAACAACTTACCGGCAGTAATTATAGAAAAACTTCCTTGAAATTTTTTTATTTTTTTAGACAAATCTAAATCCTCTTTTGATACCCCATTAACTGGAAACAACTCTGCTTTTTTTTGCCATTTTTGGGGCAAGGCATCGAATGCTTCTTTGTTGCAAATTAAAATTGCTTTTGCCTTGTTTTGGCTGATTACAAAAAAGGGGTCGTGCCTAAAAAACCATTGGCCAAAGCTTCGCACTTTTTCAGCCATTCGTTGTTTAAAATTAAATTCTTTTGCAAAGCTCTTGGGGACTCTATGAGCTCCGCCTCCGGGCCCACGCAGATATGGGATCGGCAGAAGCGCCCCGATATAACTTGCCATCCAATCATTAGCATAAGTTATATGATGAAAAGCGTCAAAATGAATTTCTTTATGTAATTTTTTGGCAACAAAATAGGCCTTTATCTGCCAAAGGTATGCATAAACCTGTATACCACCCTTATGCAAATTTTCCATCCAGTTTAAAAACTTAGGTAAATTTATGTAAAAAAACTTAACATTTGTTAACGACTCTTTCTTTAATTTTTCTTCTATTGCCAATTGGTTGTTGAAGTGTGTTATGGCGTAAACATCAAAAAACCGACCGAGTTGCAAAATCAGATTCCACCCCAATTCTGCTTCTCCGCCAATTTGTTTGACCCCGCTTTCAGAGACGCATGAATAAACGCAAACTAAAATTTTTTTTCTCATTTTTTAGCTATTATATGATAAGAATCAAAGTTTCCTTTAAACTCTTCTATTTTATTAAAACCAACTGATTTTATTAAATCAATTATTAATTTTTCTGTTATACCTGATGGCAATAAACCAATGTGTATTTCACAGCATAAAACTCTACATTTAGGATTTTTCAACGCCTCTTTTAATCCTGCTAGCGCAAAATATTCATAACCTTCCACATCAATTTTCACAACATTGGGAAGGGAAATGTTTTGTTGTTTAATAAGGTCATCTCCTCTAATAACCTCTATAATTTCTTCTTTTATTACTTTGTCATAAGTATTAATTAAACTAAAATTCCCAGTTGTTTCACCTATATATAATCTGGCTGTGCCATTTTCATCTCCCACTGCTTTTGGAATTATAGAAATATTACTCAAATTATTTAATTTTATATTCTCTTCTAGTCTTTTAACACTATCTTGCTCTGGCTCAAAAGAAAAAACCCTCCCTGTTTCTCCTATAATTTTCGCTATAAAAACAGAATAAAGACCAATATTGGCCCCCACATCGTAAAAAACATCCCCCCTTTTTATAAGATTAATTAGGTTTTCTATAACTATTTTTTCCCCCAAATCTCCACTGACAGATTCCGCCAAACGAAGCTCTTCGGGTGTTCTTACATAAAGTCTTATATTTTCGCGCCCTATTTTAATTTGTAAAATATTGTCTTTTGGTTTAACTAAATAATAATAAATTTTTCTCAATACCAGTCTTAAGTGCAAAAACTTTATTATTTTTATTAAAATAGGATTATAAGCTAATCTCCTTAAAAAACCAGGGTTGTCAATAAATTGTTTCTTTTTATCTAAAAAAGATAAAATTCTCAAAAATTGCTTTTCTGGGTTTATTTTATTTATCCATTTATTAATAATCTTATATGAATTATCTCCCAAAAGTCTGCATCCGCCGCAAGAAAGAGAAATTAGTTTTTCCATACAATCAGTAAGGTTTGTAACGCTATTTGGCGAAAAAATAAAACCATTATAATTATCTCTTACCAAATCAGCCGTAGCTCCCACCCTATCGGAAACAATAACCGGCAAACCAAAACACATCGCTTCCGCAACGACCATCCCCCATGGCTCTTTTTCTGAAGGAAGAACCAAAACATCACTAATAGCAAAAAACTTTAGCACATCTTTTCTTGGTTGAAAACCTTTTAAAAAAACTCCTTTAAGATTCATACTCTTAATTTTATTTTCTATTTCTGCCCGCATATATCCGTCTCCTATTAAAAATAATTTCTTGTTTTTGTGCCGAACTTTTTGATAAGCATCTATAAGGGTTAAAATATTTTTTTCTTTTGCCAACCGTCCTACAAACAAAAAAACTATTTCATTTTGTTTTATATTAAATAATTTTCTAAGAGATTCTCTTTGAGTTTTAATTTTTTCTGCATTTTTTAGAAATTCGTCATATCCCCACCAATAGGGAAATTCAAAAATTTTTTCATCTGGAACATTATAATATTTATAAAAATCATAATTTCTTTTTCCGGATGTTAAAAAAATCGAAACCCGAGGAAAGAATATTTTGCCTAACAAAAATTTTTTAACGATTAATTTACTTTTAGAACACCTCTCTTCGTCTAAAATATTTGTATCTGTTGACATAAAAACCGGGGTTTTATAAAAAGAGCAAGCGAAAAGAGCAATCCACCATGTTAAGTTTGCCCATGACTGCAAAACAACAGCATTGTATTTGCCGTTTTTTATCTCTTTCCATATATCCAAATTAATTAACCCAAAGGGCCATTTTGTAAAAGATGGCTTAACAAAATAATTCTTTAAAAATTTATATTTATATCCACTTAATAACTCTTCTTTTAATTCAAAAAATTTATTTTTAGTATTATACATCATTTGGACATCAATGCCCCTGATTGTCTCGTCCGAACAATAATAAACAACAAGATCAATTTGGGGAGAAGCTGCCAGTTTGCGATAAAGTGGAGTATGGTAGTAAAAGGGTACTGGAGTAACAATCGCAATTTTATATCTTTTATTTTTTTCTTCCATTTTAATTTTTAAACCTTTTGTTTTTTTAATTAATTTAAAAAAATAATTTATCTTCTTCCCCTTAACTTTTCGTATAATTCAAGCGCATAAGAAATTCTAACACGGAGGTGTGTGGGGTTCATTTTTTCTTCTAAACCGATTCTTGGCAGTAAAAAGGTGTTTTCTGCTTTTTTTAATAATCCTTCTTTAGTAGTAAATGCATATTTAAACCCAGCTTCTTTTACTTTATCTATTATTTCTTTATTAAACAATCCGTAGGGATAAGCAAAAGAAACAACTGAACATCCAATTAAATCTTCTAACATTGTCTTTGAGTTTTCAATTTCCTTTTTTGCTTCTTCTATTGAAATTTGGGGAAGCCTCTTGTGTGTCATTGTGTGAGCGCCGATCTCATGACCTTTTAAAAATAATTCTTTTACCTGCTCTTTATTCATCATCTTCCTTGGTCCTTGAGGCCCGTCAATATAATTTCCCAAAAGACCTGCCGTGATAAAAAAGGTTGCTTTTATCCCTAATTTTTCTAAAACCGGTAACGCGTTGTCATAATTGGTTAAATCCCCATCATCAAAGGTGCAACAAACTATATTTTCATCATCACTAGATTTTTGCAGTTCTTCTTTTAAATTCTTAGCCAAGACAAAACGAAAATTTCTTTTAAAATAAATCATCTGTTTTAAAAAGGCGTCTTGGTTGTTTATAGAATGATACAATAAAACTGCCTTAACCCCTTTTGATTTTTTTTTAGTCAAATAATAAAGCAAGGTAAACAAGATAATCTTTGCTTTTCTTTTAAGATAATCTTTCGTAATATTTAATTTATTTCTATTCATAAATTAAATTTTATTTTTTAAAAACCCTGAAAACCTGATTAAATTCTTCATTGATAAATGGAAGTTGTCTGTCGACTATCTCTTCAAGGTCCGAAAAATAATCTTTATAAGAAAGTTCCATTAAAAATGGGTTATGATTTTTTATATTGTGTCCAAAAATCACAAAACCACCGGGCCTTAAAATCTTTTTAATCACTCCAACAGCGGCCATCATATCATCTTTTTTGTCTATCCCCCAACCATAAACCCCGTTAAAATGGATGAGGGAAAATTTGCCCTCATATTCATCAACAGGAAAATCTTCTAACCTACCAATAACTGCTTTTCCTCTTAATAAAATTTTCTCTGATTTTTTATCGATATCAGCTATCGTTATATTATTTTTAAAATAAAAAAGAGGATAGTGTATGTTATAACTTCTAAACCCAATTATTAAAACATTTTCTCCCTTAGGCGGCACAAATCTTGGCATTAGTTCCACTTCTAAAAATATTCTTGCCGGCGAGGAAACCCTGAGGGGATTAACGGCTCTTAAAAATTTCATAAAATATCTATTAAAAGTTTCGTTCTTCATGCTTGATTTAACAGTTTAGAAACTAAATTTTTAACTTGCTTTTTAAATATATCTAAAGAAAATTTTTCTTTTTGCTTTGCTAGGTGTTTTAGAATGTCATCTTGTAGCTGTTGATTTGACAACACTCTTTTTATTTTTTCGGCGGCATCGTCAACATCGTCATAAATAAGAAGATGGTGATTAACAATTTCTTTCTGCCCCCCTCCATTAGGCACAAAAACAATGCAACCCGCCTTTACCATCTCGGCAACTGATATACCAAAGGCCTCATTTTTGCAAGCTGAAATACCAAAGCGATGTTTTACTATAATATCCTTTTTCTTTTCTTCACCCAACCACCCTTCTGAAAAAATCCAATCTTTGTTTTTTTGAAAATTTTTTTTTAAAAATTCTCCATATTTTTTGTCTTCTATACCGCCCACAATATGAAGATGAATATCAAAACCTTTCCTTCGAACTATATTTAAAATCTCAATTACTTTATCTAACCCTTTTTCAGGAGTTATTCTACCAATAAAAACAAACCCATTTTCTCTCTGTTGAAAAGGGATATTTAGAAAATTATTAGCTACCGGCGGATAAATAATTTTAGTTGCTATTCCATATTTTTCTTTTATTAGTTTTGCAGTCCAATTAGAATTAGAAATGACGATATCTCTTTCTAAAATCTTTTGATTAAAAGGAGAAATAAAATTGCAAAACTTAAGATAAATTTCTCGGAAAAGATTTTTAGAAAGATACCATTTCCTAAAATTTTCAGGGATTATATTTTGGCGAAACTCTTCATCAAAAGAAAAATCAGCAATAAATTGAATAGATTTTTTGCCAAAATCGCAGAGATTATAAGTACTAATTAAGAGATCGAAATTCGGGGCTAATTTTTGGCAATATTTTTGAATTAAATGACCTCTTAAAGCAGCAAATTTTTCAGTTTTTTGAAGAAAAAATGGTAAAGGTACTTGAATGATTGAAAATTCCTCAGAATTTAAATTTGTCCCGTAATATTCATTGAGTTCCTGAATGTCTAATTTCCCACTAGTAATCAAAAATACCTGATGCTCATTTTTTAGGGCATCTAATATCCAGAGAGCCCTTGCTTCGGAACCTCCTTTGCCAAATTTTGGATGCAAAATCGCTATTTTTGCTTTTTCCATTTTAAAAACTAATAAGATAGAAGGGTTAAAAGATGTTTATATTTTCTCTCTAATGGCTCTAAATTTTTTCGGTGCAAAAATTTACGAAATCGATTTAAATTAAAAAATATTTTGTGAAAAAGCGGGAAATACTCGCATAATTTTATTATGTTTTTAAAAAGAAATACTCCTCCCCGTGAGTGGTAGTGATTGTGAAGAATCTCTAATCCTTTATATGACTCCTCATAATCTTTTCTTAAGAAATATCTCAAGCTCAAATAAAATAAATTTTTTTTAAGTTCTTGAATTAAAATTTTTTCTACATTTATCCGAATGGAAGGAGAAATTTTTTCGTCTCTTGTTAAATTTTTTATTATTTTAAGATATTCTAACCAAAACTTTTCAATTTTAATAAGACTGAAGAGACCTTCGGGATTGATCTGATGAATTGCACCGATTTCTGAAGAAACGGAAAAGGGAAAGTGAATTGCTATTTTGAACTCAAAATCTGCATCTGAGTTTTCATTGGTTTCTTCATCAAGCAAACCAATTTTCTCAATAACTTCTCTTCGAAAAAGAATGCCAGTCCAGGTAATAAGATTATGTTTTAGAATCATAAAAAGACCTTCCGGAGGAGAATAAAGACCGGGGTTTTGAGAAAAAAAATTATTATATCCTACTATCTTGCCTTCTGGATTTACTATCAGAGTTTGGGTGGCTGAAAACATTGCTTTAGGATGTTTTTCAAAACCTTTTAATGCTGTTTCATAAAAATTAGGCAATAAAATATCATCATCTGAAAGAAAAGAAAAAAATGGAGTATTAACTCTGGCTAATCCGAAATTGAAGTTTTTCACCGCTCCAATATTTTCTTTGTGACAATAATATTTAACTCGAGGGTCTTTTTTGGCAAATTCAGCTACAACTTCAGCTGTTTCATCACCGGAGGCATTATCATAAATACAAACCTGAAAATAGGGATAGGTCTGATTTAATACACTTTTAATTGCCCGTTTTAATAATTTCGGTCGACGATAGGTAGGAATAATTGTAGTGATCAAAAGTTTAGAAAATTGATTGCTCATTTTAGGCCTTAATAAATTTTATTTTAAATAATTTAAGATAATATAAAAGGGTATTCCTAAACTCATTACCGATCAGGAAATAAGAAAAAAATAAGAAAAAAATTAGGGCGATAAGGTAAGCTAGCATTAAAGAAAATAAAGAATAAGAACCTCTTAAGGCGATGGAAGTCCATCCCAAACCAAAAGTTAAAATAGCGAGAATAAAAATTTTAAAGATGTGAAAATACCAATCTCTCACTTTGATGCCAAGGCATTCTTTGCACATTCTTGGAATAGCATAAAAATAACCAAAAATGTTATAAAATACCCAAGAAAAACCAGCACCAGATAAACCAAAAAAATGAATCAAAATTGCTGTAGCCGGTAAAACAATAAATAAAGCATAAAAATTCATTTTTGCAGTGATTTCTGGTTTGCCAGCAGCCAGAGAAAACCTGTAAGGGATAGTCACCGTTCCATTCATATAAAAACCTAAGGAAAGAAAAGCTATCGGCAATAATAGCAAATGGGCGATTTCTTTATTAAAAAGGTAAGAAAATAAAGGAAGAGAAATAAAAGGAATAAAAGCAAAAATAGGTAAAAGGCCAAAACAAACTAAATCTTGCAATTTATGGTATTGAGAGATCAAATCATCTTTTTGACCGGTTTTATATAAAGCAGAAAAAGAAGGGTAGGCAGCCCCAGAAATAGCATCTGAGAGTAATAATCCCTTCGAGACGCTGCTATAAGCAAAACTATAATATCCCAAAATCCCAATAGGCAAAAGTTTGCTAATAATTAATTTATCGGTTTGGGTATGAATAGCGGCAAAAATTGAAATCAATGAAGTTTGGAGAACAAATTTTAAATTCCTTTTAATTACATAAAACGAAAATTTAGGAATAAGAGCTGAAAAAGAAAAAAAATGGGCAGAAAAGAAAAGATAAATAATTACTCTAAAGATATAAATTAAAGCAAACCAGTAAACCACCGGAAATAAACCTCCACCTAAAATTAGAATTAAAAAAACACCGAATTGTTGTAATCCGAGAGTAACTACTTCAATTAAATTAATAAATTCCATCCTTTGTAAGCCCCGAATCAAACTAGCGTAAAGAGAAGATGGTAAAACGGTAATTGCGGCGATGCCTAAAATTCTTATAATAGTTATCGCTGTCGCGGGATTTATTGTATCTAAATGAATCCATTTGGCTACAAAAAAAGGTGCGAGAAAAAAAATTATTAAGCTGGCTAAAAAATAAATACTCCAATAAAAAAAAGAAAAGGTTTGGATTAAATCTTTAGTATAATTTTTATCTGACTCAAAATGACCAGAAACCTCTCGTACAGTAGTAGAAGTAATACCCATCTCAAGAACAGCAGCCAAAACGGTATTTAATGTAGATATAAAGTAAATAATACCAAGTACCTCCCCGCCTAATCGGTGGAAAATATATTTAACCGCCACAAAGCCAATTACTAACACTAATCCCTGACCAAATAAATTGTAAATAATATTTTTAGAAAGCTTTGACATTGTTAAACTATTTTTATATAGATAATGCTACGATTTTAATATTATTCCCTGACCTGCAAGTAAACAGATTATATTAACATTTTTGGTTTTTACAAATTTATCAAACGCATTTTGTTCTTCAAAGTTAGGGGCCATAATCGTCTAAAATTATTGCTGCACTAGAAGACATCTTGTCCCAAAAATATTCTGCACAAGCGACTTCAGAAATAACGCAATTCATATCAATAGATAAATAAGCTATTTTCTTTGAGGTAACTTCCGGTAAAGTTCCGGGACAGGACCTTTTATAATTTTTACATTTTCATAGTCTTTAAATGTTTTCAGGACTTTCTCATAACAAGGTTGGTACCCTTCTCCCTTTTTACCAGCTTTCTTCTCTTCCTTAGTCGGATATTTCTACAAGACCTTCCTAAGTGTCTAATAAAAATTTAGGTAGTTCTTTAAAATTAATATAATCCATGGCTATTTTAGATAGATAGAAACCCCTTATTAACACCACATTCAACAAAATCACCATCAAATTTTTTTCCTATATTGGCGGCCTAAACAATCGTGTACGCCCTCCAGCGAATAACGGGATCTGATATTGTTTATTTTTGATAATTATTTTTAATCATCTTTATAATTTTAGCCGGCACACCAGCTATTACGCAATAATCTGGAAACTCCCCCTTTACAACGGCATTGGCCCCCACAATGCAATTTTTGCCTATTTTAGAACCCTTCATAATCACCGCCCCGATGCCTATAAAAGAATTTTCTCCTATACTTATAGGTTTTGTAATCAAAGCCTGCTCATAAATTGGCCGGGAGGTATCGCTAAAATCGTGCTCAATATCAAATATACCGACATGTTGAGCAATGGCAACATTGTTGCCTATCTCTATTTTTTCTGCGCATGAAATGTGCACGTCTTGCTGAATCTTCACACCGTCACCTATTTTCAGCTGCGGATTGAAAATTTTTCCCCTGTAATTTGTTATACACAAAATACGGGCGTTGCTGTGAATTATGGTGCTTTTGCCAATGAACACGTGGGATGGATTCGAAATTAATTCTGGCTTGACTATTAATGACCCCGATCCAATCTTGCCAAAAAATAACTTATAAAAAAACAGGGTTTTAAATTTCGCCCACCAAAATTTTGGCCTACTCAAAAAATAATAAATTTTATCTGCCTTATTTTTCATAACTTTTTATTGTTCTTCTCAAACCCTCCATCAAGTCAACTTTTGGAGAAAATTTAAGAACTTTTTTTACTTTTTCCATATTAGGAACATTTCTTGTTAACTCTTCTCTCAAAAAATTTCCTTTGGAAGCCTGTTTTTTGCTTATATTTATCTTATTATTAAAAATTTTTGAAATAAGCCTAGCTAAATCTATTATTTTAACTTCTGATTTTTCATTACCAATATTAAATGCCTCTCCGGATAAATCTGTCAAAAGCGCGAGTAAGGCAATTGATATGGCATCGCTTATATAACAAAAAGATCGCGTTTCTTGACCGTTACTGTTTAAAACAATATTTTTATTTTTAAATCCGCAATTTAAGAAATAATTAATAACATTATCCCTTGTTAAATCCATAGTCGGCCCATAGATATGGAAGGGCCGCACTATATTAATGGGCAATTTATATTGATAAAAATACGCCTGAGTTAAACTTTCCGCAGCTCTTTTAGCTTCTGCATAGCTTGATCGGGAAAGAAGAGGTGAAACATTGCCGTTAAAAGTTTCTGGAATGGGGATGTTTTTTTTGTCAGGAGTTCCGTAAACTGCAGAACTGCTGAAATACAAAAATTTTTTAATTTTTTTATCTTTTAATGCCTCTAAAATATTTAAAGTTCCTAATATATTAACTTTCAATGATTGAATGGGGTTGTTAGAAATTAAAAGGGGGGAAGTTATGGATGCAAGGTGAAGTGCATAATCTATGTTTGGAATTATTTTTATTTCTTTTGTCAAATCTCTTTTCAAAACTTGAATGTTTTTTTTAGCGGATTTCACAGTATAATCATTTCTATAATTTGGACCAACTATCAAAATAAGTTTGATATTGTAGTTTAAATTTTCATTAAGATGCAAAAAAAATCTTACCAAATAATTTCCTACAAATCCATTTGCGCCAGTAATCAAAACTGTCTGGCCTTTAAATTTTACAAGGTTTTGATTTCCTAGATTTTCTATTATTTCGCCTATGTCCTCTTCTAAAATGTTTCTTTGAGTATTCATAAAATAAAACCTATTTTATTCTTTTTAAAAAGCCGCCGGGGAAATAAGTAAATCCAAGCTTTTCTCGTGACTTATCTGCAATAAAATTCTTGTTGTTTTTTAAAAAGATATCTACGGCCTGTTTCGCGTTGTCATTTTTATAATAATCTTTTGCGTGTTTATAACTGGCAACTTCTGGCATTATAGTATCTTCTACTACGATATAACTATTTTTACTTACTAGGGAGCTAAATAAATTAAGTTCTTTTAAAACATGTTCTCTTGTATGGTTGGAATCCAAAACAACCAAAACCTTAGAATTTTGGGGTATTTTTGTCTTAACTTTTTTAAAAACCTCCTGATTACTCGAATCCCCCTTAATTATAATTATTCTTTTCGCCATAGGGTGTTTTTCTAATAGAACTTTATTGTGTTTTCTTATATCTATATCGATACCAATAACTTTGCCTCTTCCCAAAAGTTCTAAAAGTGAAGCAAAATAAACAAGAGATCCACCATGGGCTATGCCAGTTTCAATTATAAAATCAGGCCTGATGTCATAAATTATTTCTTGCAGGATAATCATGTCTTCGGCTGTCTGAATGATAGGCATTCCCAGCCAATTAATCTCGTATGATAATTTATTCTCCCAATGAGCCTTTAACCAAAGATTAGCTGCTTCTTTAATTTGCTTTAAATCCTTGTTAGCGTTTCTGGCTATAAATTTGCTTAAATTTTCTATTTCCTTTTTTGTGGGGAAACTATATTTATTTTTCATGCCATTTTATTGAAGGCCAATTTTTATCTTTTTCTGAAATAACCGTAGGTTTTAATGGCCACTTAATATTTAAAAACGGATCATTCCAACAAACACCATTTTCATATTTAGGATAATAAAATTCTG
>Ga0272448_1001207_pt1 | contig 35669 bp, 31 predicted proteins | sample YNPCB0191_FD_202220 | JGI IMG/M metagenome (GOLD analysis project Ga0272448, IMG submission 202220) | Hot spring sediment microbial communities from Yellowstone National Park, WY, United States - YNP-CB-019-1 | ecosystem: Environmental > Aquatic > Thermal springs > Hot (42-90C) > Sediment...
ATAGATTGTCAAGCCGAGCATCATGCGGGGCGGGAACTGGGGACTGCCCGTGCCGCGCTCGTTGACGCGCAGGGTGGTCAGCGGCAAGCTCTCGACGGCGTCGAGGATGTAATGGACCAAGTGGTCTTCGGGCACCCACTGGCGCAAATCGGGCGGCAAGAGCAGGGGTGTATCTCGATCAATGTTGACGAATCGTGTGGCCATGCGGGGTGATTCTACCGGAAGCCAGAACAGGCCGGAAGAAAAAAACTTCATTCCCTGCAAAAAAACGCCGCCTGCTAAGTCCGACAGGCTGCTAGGGATTCGGGGGAACCGCACCAAAAGTACTCTTGCCATTTGGTTGTAACAGGTGTTACATGTAAATGGCAATAGGTTCGCGACGCCACGAGCACCGGGGTTGTTCGCGTTTGAGGTTGACTTGCGGCGGCGGGCTGCTAAGATTCGACCTGCAAAGGAAGAAACGTGTTATGAAACATAGAAATGAGTCCTCGATGGCGCGTTGGCTGTGTGCGGCGATCCTTTTGCTTGGAGTCCAAGCCTCTGTGGTCGGTCAGACGCAAGATCTGTGGGTTTTGCCCCAGACCGGCGGATGGATTGGCTACGGGCAAATCGGTTCACCGACAGACCCAGGTTTGGTGGTGGTGGTTTATCAGAATCAAATCATGTTGGTCCCGCCAACCGCTGTTGCCGGATACCTGCAACTGGGCGGCAGGGTCGGCTGGCCCAATGTGGTTGTTGCATTGTATGTTGACGGGAAACCGGTTGCGGCTCCGATCTCACAGGTTCCTGAACTACTGAGAAAAGGCGCGCAAGTTTCCGAGGACCTGGTCATCATGCACAAAGGCAACGACCAGATCGCCGTGCCGAAGGCACAAGTGGATCAGTTCACCGCTCAAGGATATCAGCTCGGTCCCAAGGACGGTTGGATCGCGGGCACAGTGATGTGTTTCAAATCGCAGTTGGTGGTGGTGGACGTCAAGGCGCTGGAAAAATACAAGAAGGAAGGCGCCGACCTCGGTCCTTGCAAACGCTGACGTTTTCCCTCTGCTCCGACGAAGGCGAGCCTGCGCGTTGTGGCACTATCGGTTCGGGTTATAGCCTTTGGCGGCGGCCGTAAGCTTTTTCCACGAGCGCCGCAATGACAAGGGCGTTCTTCCCATCGTTGATCTTCGGCGGTTCGCCTTCCAAAATGCACTGGGCGAAATACTCGCACTCGGCCGTGTAAGGGTTCACGGTCGGATACGAAATCTCCTGAAACTGCGGTGTGATGTCTTTGTTCTGTGTCGCGTCGTAGCCGGCGTCGCCCAAGCCGAAGATGCCCTCGACCTTGCCACCCTGCCCTTGGCCGATGGTGCCCTCGGTGAGTATGGCACCACGGGAGCCGTAGATTTCCAGTCGGGTGCGGCTCGCTTCGTCGGGAATGCAGTAGAAGCAGTCCACCGTGCCATGCGCGCCGGATGCAAACTGCAACAGTGTTGTGGAGGCGTCGTCGGACTTGTAATCTTGCACCAATGTGTCCACCAGAGCGGTGATTCGGCGGACCGGCCCGGCGAAGTACGCCAGCAAGTCGTAAAGATGCGTGGCCATGTCAATGAGCGCGCCGCCGCCGCCCAGTTTCGGGTCCTGTCGCCAGGCGCCTTTGATGCGAGGATACCAACAGGAAAGTTGGGCGCGCATGTACACGATGCGACCGAGCTTTCCTTCGTCGATCAATTCCTTGATGCGCCGGTGCGCGCCGTGGAACTTCATCATATAGCCTTCTTGCAAGAAGACCTTGTGACGGCGGCAGGCATCCACTGCTGCGCGGGTTTGTCGCAGGTTCAGTGTGAGCGGTTTTTCGCAAAGGATGTGTTTCTTGGCAGCGGCAGCCATTTGGATTTGCTTCAGGTGACAGTAAACCGGCGAAGCGATGTACACGGCCTCGACTTCGGGGTCGGCGAGAAGTTCCGCCTCGGTGGTGTACGCGCGTTTGACATCGAATTGGTGGGCGATCTCCTCAATCTTCGCCACGTCCATGACGGCGACCAACTCGCAGTTTTTGGCCTGAAGCAGGCCGGGAATGGTTCTGCGGCGCGCAATGCCGCCCGCGCCGATGACTCCCCACTTGACTTTGCGACTCATGTTGACGGCTCCTTACTTGGCGAAGGCGCGGATCACTTTTCGGAGCGCCTCGCCAATCTGCTCGCAATGATGCGGTTCGTAGGTCGGGTAGGCGAAGCAGGTAAACGTGTGGCTCTGATGCCAGAGCGCGTTCGGGACTTTCACCTTGGAGTAGTCCACGCTCGATCTGCGGGTGTACTCCTTCGATTTGAACGGGAAACCGGAACGTCCGAACGCTCGGTGCTGTGTGAAGGCTTTTTCGGTGTGGCATTGCGGCCAGAACACGCGCCAACAAGGGGCGCCCTCGGCGCAGGCGGCTTTCACGAATTCGTTGATGTTGCAGCGCATGTTTTCGATGTCCAAGGAGAAAGCCATCACAAACCAACCATTCTGCCGTTCGGGCGTGTCAATCGGGCGGAACTTCACCAACGGTTCGTCGGCGAGCGCATCCATGATGATGTGCGCATTGCGACGGCGGCGCGGCATGTTCCAGGTGTCCATCCGATCCAGTTCGGCCAGGCCGATGGCGGACTGCATCTCGGTCATGCGATAGTTCCAGCCGACCATGTTGTGGATGTAGGAAAGTTTCTGTTCCAGTTCGAGCAAGTTCAGACGATCCTTCACGTCGTAGCCGTGGTCGCGGAAGCTGCGCGCGATCCACGCGAGATCTTCGTCGTCGGTGGTGACCATGCCGCCCTCGCCGCCGGTGGTGAAGGTTTTGTTCTGGCAGAAACTGCAGCCGGCGATGTGACCGAGCGTGCCGGTCTTTTTGCCTTTATAGACGCCGCCGAACGCTTCGGCATTGTCTTCGACTACGTAGAGTTTGTGCTTTTTCGCAAAGGCCATGATTTTGTCCATGTCCGCGACGTTGCCATAGAGGTGAACGGGCATGATGGCCTTGGTGCGTTCGTTGACCAGTTTCTCGGCCGACTCCACGCTGATGCAGTGGTCTTCGAGGTTGACATCGGCAAAACGCGGGATGGCACCGGCCTGCACCACGGAAAAACTGGTGGCAATGAACGTGTAGCTGGGCACGATCACCTCATCGCCCGGCCCGATACCAAGCGCGGTCAGCGCCACATGCAGCGCCGAGGTGCCATTGGTGGTGCTGATGGCGAATTTGCTGCCCTGCCATTCGGCGAATCGTTTTTCGAACTCCATGCCTTTGCGGCCGGTCCAGTAATTGACCTTGCCGGAGCGGAGAACTTCTTCGACGGCTTTGATGGCCTTTTCCTCAAAGCAAGGCCACGGGGGAAGTTTGTCCTTGACGGCGGGCGTACCGCCATGAATTGCGAGTTTGGTCGTTTTCATGGGGCACATCCTGCACAAGACGGCAGCTTCCGGCTAGGCCGGAGACAACCACTTTTGATACTGTTGTGATAGCAAAGGGCGCTCGTCACAAAGAACGGAGGAATTTCGCCATCCGCTCCACCGCTTTCTCCAGGTCCGACATCGGGGCGCAATAGCTGGCCCGACAGTACCCTTCGCCGCCGGGACCAAAGGCCGACCCCGGAACCAGCGCGACACGCTGGGCTTCGAGCAGTTTGACAGCGAATTGCCTCGAACTGAGCTCCGTACTGCGGATACAAGGAAAAGCATAAAAAGCGCCCTGCGGCATGTGACAGGCAAGGCCAAGCTCGTTGAACGATTTGACGATGAAATTGCGACGCAAACGATACTGCTCGCGCATGGCGACCACGTCTTCCGCGCCGCGTTCAAGCGCCTCGATGGCAGCCTCCTGACTGGTGATGGCCGCGCACATCATGGCGTACTGGTGCACTTTCAACATCCCTTCCAAAAGGTCGGGCGGCGCGCACGCATACCCGATGCGAAAACCCGTCATCGCAAACGCTTTCGAGAACCCGTGCAGGAAAACGGTGCGCTCTTTCATCCCCGGCAACGCGGCAATGCTTCGGTGCCGGCCACTGTAGGTCAGTTCGCTGTAAATCTCGTCGGTAATCACCACGAGATCGTGCTGAACGCAAAGAGCGGCAATCTTGTCCAGTTCCTCCCCTTGGAGGACCGCGCCGGTCGGATTGGTCGGGAAACTCAGCAGGATCACCTTGCTTCTCCGGGTGAGGGCAGCAGCCACATCGGCAGCGGTGAGCGCGAATTGGTTCTCCGGCCGCGTGGGGATGGCCCGTGCCACTCCGTGACAGAGGATCACACTGGGATGATAGGAAACGTAACAGGGTTCGTGGTAAAGCACCTCGTCGCCCGGATTCAGGAGCGCACGCAAAGCAATATCCAACGCCTCACTGACGCCGACGGTGACAAGGATCTCATTGTCCGGGTTGTATTCGACTTGATAGTGAGCGGCGACGTATCGGCTGATGGCGCGACGCAGTTTGAGCAGCCCGTAGTTGGAGGTGTAGCCGGTCCGGCCGCGTTCCAGCGCGTAGATGGCCGCCTCCCGGATGTGCCACGGTGTGACAAACCCCGGTTCCCCAATACCCAACGAGATGACGTTGTCCATGGACTGCACAATGTCAAAAAAGTCGCGGATCCCCGAACGCGGGATGCCGCGCACGTGGTGAGCGAGAAAACGGCTCGGAGAGTTCTCGGACATAATGGCGGCGCATCGTAGCAGCCCCGAGACCAAAAGCAAGCCCGCCTTCGCTCTGGAACCGGCGCTTGTGCTCGGAACCATCCTCGGTTACGATGGGCTTTTGCTAGGAGGAAATCCCATGGACCCGTTGTTGAAACTACTCGAAGAACATGCGCTGCGCTCGCCGGAGGAACTGGCCAAGATGCTCGACGCGAAACCGGACGACATCAAGCGGCGCATCAAACAATATGAGAACGACAAAATCATCCTCGGCTACAAAGCCGTCATCAACGATGACAAGGTGGACACCCATCTGGTCAAGGCGGTCATCGAGGTCAAAGTCCAACCGGAACGCGAGGGCGGCTTCGACCGGATCGCTTCTCGCGTGGCGAAGTTCGACGAGGTCACGTCCCTGTTTCTGATGAGCGGCGCGTATGATTTGTTGATCTTCGTCGAAGGCCGTTCGCTGCGCGAGGTGGCACAGTTCGTAGCCGAAAAGCTGGCCACTCTGCCCGGCGTGACCAGCACGGCGACTCATTTCATGCTGCGCACGTACAAGGAACAGGGCGTGTTGATGCTGCAGACCGAGGAACCGGAGCGTCTGAAGATCAGTCCGTAAACCGAGCGTTTCTGCTTGCAATCACGGCCTCTCAGGCGCATGGTAGAGCCAAGCAGCCATGAGCACCTCCAATGAACTGCCGGAGATCGGACCGCGCGACATCGTCTTTGATTGTCCGTTCTGCGAAAAAAGCATGGTGGTGGACGAGGTCGCCGTGGGTATGACGGTGGAATGTCCCCGCTGCGGCGGCCAGGTGATTGTTCCTCCTCGTCCCAATCCAACTGCGCCCCCGCCGGTGATGTCGCCTCCTGCGGCGGACGATGCCCGGATTTCGGCGCTGATCAGCAAGCTGAAAGAACTTCAGACACAACGCACCGAGATCAGCACCAATATTGTCGCCCGACTCAACGACATCAATCGCCAGATGGTTCTTTTGGCGCGCTTGGAGAGCGCGCACCAACAGGTGATTCAGGAGTGGAACCGGCTGCTTGCCGAATCGCGTTCCAACGCCGGCAGCCCCCAAGCCAATTTCAAGGCGTAAGCCGTTTCACCAGAATCTTGGATCGTCGCCCGCTCTGTTCGTATTTTTCCCGTCGCGCGGCGGGTAATTGGGCCACATCGGCTTCTGCGTAGCCGAGCTGGTGCTGGAAAAACGTGAATGCTTGTGTGGAGAGGGCGAAGATGACGTCCGCGCCGAGTTCTCGGGCCACGGCCTCGGCGCGCAACGCCAGTTTGGTGCCGATGCCCCGATGCTGATGCGACTCGTGGACGTTCAGACAGGCCAGTTCGGCCATTTTCTCTTCGGGGTACCAGTGAACGGCCACGGTGCCCACAATGTGGTTGTCAATTTCAAAGACCTGATACTCGTGGAGGCTCTTCTCAATGTCGGCGCGGGTTCGTTTCAGCAACTGATCTTCCTGCACGGAAGTGCGGATCAGCGACAAAATCGCCCGCACATCGCCACGTCGCGCCGGGCGAATGGCCTGATATTCGTTGGCGTAAATCAGCGTCCCGACGCCTTCGTTGGAAAACACCTCGGCCAGGAGGCCCTCCTCCACGCCACCGCTGATGATGTGCACGCGCGGCACGCCGTTCTGACAGGCGCGCAACGCATGCACCGCTTTGGACAGCATTTCCGGACGCAGTTTGGACGGCGTCTCCTTCAACAGCGCTTCCAACTCGGCGACGCTGAGCTGGCTGACCAACCGTCCCTCCACCTCCAAACCGGGGCGCAGGCCGATGAACATCAGCTTGACGGCGCCGAGTTCACGGGCCAGCTCTGTGGCAACGGCGTCGGAATTGATCCGGTAGGTGTTTCCGCTGCCGTCGAATCCGAGCGGGGAAACGACCGGTATGACGCCTTCATCGAGCAGCGTCCGCAACAGGGCGACATCCACGCGATGGACCTTGCCGGTGTGCTGGTGGTCCATTCCCTTGAGGATGCCGAGCGGGACGGCTTCGATGCAATTGGTGTGCGCGGCGCGCAGATCGTTCAGGGCGAGACCTTCGAGAATCTCGTGCGTGACCATGTTGGCGGCCATGATGGCCAGTCGCAACGTGGCCGCATCGGTGACGCCCGTGCCGTCGGCATTGCTGATGGGTTGACCGAGCTGCTCGGCCAGTTGCCGAATCTGATGGCTGGCGCCGTGAACCAGCACCACGCGGATGTTCAAACTGCGCAACACAGCCACATCCAGAAGGAGGTTGCCAAAATTCTCCTCCGCCACGATCGCGCCGTCCACCGCCAGCACAAACACACGATCTCGAAACTGCGGAATGTACCGCAGAATCCCCCGTAGATCAGTCGGTTTCATCATACACGCCACTTATACGCCGGCTGCCGCCGCGCTGGCAACAGGCGATTCTACAATTCCACGCTGTCGGCAAACACCGGCACGTGAACACGGGTCTGCGGATGCCACTGCTGCAGCACCTCGCCAAAGGCGGCAGCCGGTTCGGGTTCGCCGTGAACGACAAAAATGTTTTTCGGGGGCCTGTCCAACCGTTCGACCCACGCTCGCAATTCGTTGCGGTCGGCGTGCGCGCTGAACGCGTTGATGATCTCGACCCGGCAGCGCACCCGATGGGTTTCTCCGAAAATGTTGACCTGTTTTTCCCCGCTGGCCAAATGCCCTCCCAGAGTGTGCGCGGCGCACCAGCCAACAATGAGAATGGTCGCATGGGGGTCTTCGATGTTGTTTTTGATGTGGTGACGAACGCGACCGGCTTCGGCCATGCCGGAAGCGCTGATGATCACACACGGCTCGCGCAGATCGTTCAGAGCCATGCTTTCCTCCACGGTGGCCACGTAGGTGAGGTTCGGCATGACGAACGGATTGTCGCCGCTGCGCATGAGGGCGCGAAACCGCTCATTGTAACATTCCAGATGCGCGCGAAACACGGCGGTGGCGTTGATGGACAACGGACTGTCCACGAAGATTTTCACCGGCGGAAGACAGCCAGTGCGGATCAGTTCGTACAGCTTGTAGAGCACCTGCTGGGTGCGTCCGACAGCGAAACCGGGAATGATGACTTTCCCGCGATTCTCTAGCGAATAACGAACGACACGGCAAACGCGCTCGTTCACCGTGTCGAAGGGTTCATGATCGCGATTGCCGTAGGTGCTCTCGATCATGAGATGATCCACGCCGTCGGCCACCTCCGGGTCGCGGAGAAGATCGTTGTGTCCACGCCCCAGATCACCGCTGAAAACCAGCCGCGCACGCCGGCCGTGCTCTTCGAGGTCCAACACCACGATGGCCGATCCGAGAATGTGTCCCGCGTCGAGGAAGGTCAGCGTTACCCCTTCCAGAAGGCGCGTAGCGGTGGAATAGGGAACGGGGCAAAACTGTCGGAGCGAATCGGCGGCTTCAGCCTGCGTGTAGAGCGGTTGAACCGGCGGCAAACCTTTCTTGGCGCGCTTCCTGTTGAGGAAGGTGGCGTCTTGTTCCTGAATATGCGCGCTGTCAAGAAGCATGTAGTGACACAGATCGGCGGTGGCATCGGTGCAGTAAACGCGGCCGCGAAACCCTTCCCGACAGAGCACGGGAATGATGCCGCTGTGATCAATGTGAGCGTGGCTCAGAACCAACGCTTCCACCGAGCCAGCCTCAAACGGCAACGTGGTGTTGTATTCAATGGTTTTGTCGCGGTGGCCCTGATACATCCCGCACTCCAGAAGGAGCCGGTGCCCGTTGACCTCAAGGAGATACTTCGAGCCGGTGGTGCGTTGGGCGGCGCCAAAAAAAGTCAGTCTCATGACTCAGTCCGCCGGCACCAGAACCAAAATGCGCTGTTGATTGCACAGGAGAACGCCCTTCGGCGCGATCGCAACAACCACATAACCGCCGACATTTTGATCCTCCACGATGCGGACCGGCTCGCGCTGGCTGCCGATCCGCATGAGCGCAGCATATTTGAGCGGTTCATCACTGGCACGGGAGGTGCCTTCCAGACGCGGTTGACCAACCAGAAACGGCTCGGCGGGAACGGTCTCCAGTCCCTCGTAGCGTTTGTAGGAGAGCAAGGGCGAAAGTTGTTGGCCCGTCGGAACGTAGCGGAAGGGTTTTTGGTCGGCGGTCTGAATGTTTTCCATCTCGATGTAACCGAGGATGGCGAGTTTGGCGAGCGATTCGGGATACTCGTGATAACGGAGAAAATACCGGTCCAACGCTTCGCGGATGCGGCGCGCGCGGATGCGGTTGATGCCGTTGCGGGCGGCGCCCTGCAATGAGACGCCGAAGAGCACAGCCTTCTCGGCCTGACTCTGGAAGTAAGGCGCGGTCTGGACGCGGCGCAAAAGCAGTTCGTAATTGTCCAGCGCAAACCGTTCGTTGGTGAGTTCGATCAGTTCGCTTTGTTTGAGCACCGCGACCTCCAGCCACGGGGAGTTCTTCAGGCTCCGCACTAGCAGCTCCATGGTCAGCGCCGCTTCCGAGGTGCGACGCTCGCGCAGTTGCTGCGCGGCTTGTTTGTATTGGGTGAAAAAATGGTTGGCTTCCTCGAAGATCGCTTCGGGATTGGCCAGTGCGGAGGGCGCGTTGGTGTCGCCGGCCAGACCCGACCGGACAAGAGTCAAAAACACCGATACTGCGACCGTTCCCCAGTTGAGCGCGTGCACCGGCATAACCGCTGCCAGAAAATAGCAGGTGCTCCGCCAAATTGCAACGCGCCGTTTCACCGCAGTCGCAACTGCCGCCGTCCTTCCTCGCTGATCCGCGACTCATCCCACGGTGGGTCGAAGACCAGTTCCACCCGCGCCTCCGTCACGCCGGGCAACTCCAGCAATTTTTGTCTTACCTGCGTGGCGATCTGTCGTGCCAAGGGACAGTTCGGCGTGGTCAGCGTCATCTTGATGTCCACTCGTCCTTCGGCGGCGGCCACCTCATACACCAGACCGAGATCCACAATGTTGCACGGCAGTTCGGGGTCGTAACAGTCGCGCAGTTTCGCCAGCACTTCTTCGGTCGTCGTCATTGCAATTGTCTCCAGAGTTTCTCGGCGCCCTCACGAAACGCCCGCGCCGCTGCGCTCGAAGGCATGGCCCGCACCAACGGCTCGCCCCGGTCGCCGCAGGCGCGGATGTCCGCGTTCAACGGCAAGCGAAACAACACGGGCACTCCCAATTCCCGCGCGCCGTCGCAGCCGAACACCTCGTCCCGCGCTCCACAATGCGGGCAGACATAATAACTCATGTTCTCAATCAACCCCAACACGCGCACGTTGACCTTCTCGAACATGGTCAACCCGCGCCGCACCACCTCGCGGGCAACCTCTTGCGGTGTCGTCACAATCACCGCCCCATCCAGCGCGAGCAATTGCGACAACGAAATCTGCGCGTCGCCCGTGCCCGGCGGCAGGTCCACCAGCAGAATATCCAGCGGCGCCCACTGGACCTCCTGAGTGAATTGCTGGAGCGCCTTCATGATCATCGGGCCACGCCAAATCACCGCCTGTCCCGGCTCCAGCAACAGCGCCATGCTCATCAGTTTCAACCCGAACCTTTCCACGGGATTGATTCGATCTGCCGTGACCGTCGGTTCCTCCAACGCACCCAGCATCTTCGGCACCGTCGGCCCGTAAATGTCCGCGTCCAACAGTCCCACCTTCAACCCCAGCTCCTGCAAGGCGCAAGCCAGATTCACTGCGACCGTGGATTTCCCAACGCCACCCTTGCCACTGCCGATGGCCACCACGTATCGGACCCCTTCCACCCGTTGCGGAGTCGGCACACTTGACACCACCGCAGCGGCTGTGGCCAGTTCCACCTTCACCGCGCCAACGCCCGGTAGCGCGCGCAACACGCTTTCGGTTTCCCGACGAATCAGCTCGGCGGCCGACGGCTCCCGCGTGGTCAACTCCAACGCCACCCGCACGTCGGCGCCGCTCACCGCGACCGACTTTACGAAACCGAAGCTGACGATGTCGCGGCTGTAGCCGGGGAAGCGGACCCGACGAAGGGCGTCGAGCACTTGGGATTCAGTGAGCGGCATGGGCGGGTGATTGTTCGAGCAGCTCTTTGAGCGTGGTTTTGGAGAAGACTTCGTTGACGCGATGTTGCGCCTCGCCAAAGATGCGACACAAGGGGCAACCACTCAAGCGACGGTCGGCAACCACACACGTGGGATGATTGGCCACGCATTTCTGAAGGGCCAACCCGTTCTCAATGCACTCCAGAATCTCCAGCACGGTGATTTCTTCCGGCGGCCTGGCGAGCCGAAACCCGCCGCGGGCGCCGCGCACCGACCGGACCAGGCCTCCCTTCACAAGCGACTGAAAGATTTTGGCGAGAAAACTTTTCGGAATCTTTTCCGACTCGCTGATTTCGTCCACCATCACCGTTCGACCGGCGGGTTGACGCGCCAGATAAAGCAATCCGAGAATTCCGTATTCGCCTGCCCGCGTGACTTGCATCGCGTCGAATATACGGGGCTGGCCGGCAATGTCAACGCGCTGCTCCGTGGCGCGTCCACAGCGACAGCGTGTGCCAAAGATCCGCTCTCGTGATGAAAGGCGCGGATCGGAGATGCCGGGCGCGCGCCGACTCTTGCCCTGTCATCCTCCTTTTCTGAGAGCGAGGGTAACTTTATCCCGGGGGCTGATTTGGGTCGGGCGCTTCTTTTTATCGTTTCTTCTCCGACGGACGATTTTCTAACGCCAGCCTCCACAACAGCATCAGAAACCGCACCGTGTCGCGCACGGGCCGGATCCGACTGCGACGGGACGGGTCGTAAAGGGTCTTGATGGGAGCACTGGCGATTTTGTAACCCGCCCGGCCCGCTTGAATGAGCATTTCCGTCTCCGCCTCGAAATGCTCGGAACTCAATCGTATCGCCGCGAGCGCATCCCGATGCAACAGGCGGAATCCGCACTGGCTGTCCCAAATCCGCTGCCTGCTCAAGCGGCTAACGAGCCACGACATGAATCGGTTGGTGATCCGCCGCAGCAACGGCATTCCGCCGGTGTCGGCCATGCGATTGCCGACGACCACAGAGGCGCCGCTTTCACGAGCCGCTGCCAACAGACGCGGAATTTCGTCGGGAGCGTGTTGTCCGTCCGCGTCCAGAAACACCGCCCATGGAGCATCGGACCTTGCGAAATAATCCAGCGCGGTCGCAATCGCGGCGCCCTTGCCCCGATTGCGCTCATGGGAAAGCACCACCGCGCCGTTGCGTCGCGCCACCACCTCGGTGTCGTCCGACGATCCATCGTTGATGACGACGACCTCGGCGACATGCGGCCGGGTTTGTGTAATGACGGCGCCCAGAGTGGACGCCTCGTTGAAGGCGGGAATGAAGGCGATGAGCCGCTCCCTCATGGGCGAGTCGCGGTGCGGTCGGTGGGCGTGCCCAAGGCCATCTGCGCGCTCAACGCGAGGTCCTGCTCGACATTCCACAAATCATGGAACAGAAACCATTGTTCGCTGTAGCGACGAATGACCCGTTCCAGCGCCGAGACGATTCGCCGCATGATGCTTTGCACGGTGTCGCGGTTACGGTCGGCCCAGATCGGTTCTTCCACCACGTAAACAAAGGTGTCGTCGGGTTGTCGCACCATGAAAATTGGCAACAACGGCGCACCGGTGGCCAGCGCAAGTTTCGCCGGACCGTGCGGCAGACGCGCCGGCTGCCCGAAAAACTCGACCGTGTCGCGCGCCCCCGTGTAATCGCGGTCGGCCACGAGCGCGACGATTTCATTGCGCCGCAGCGCAGCCAGGCACTCACGCGCCGCCCGGCCCATCGGGATCGGGCGCAATTGACGCGCTTCCCGTTGCTGCTGGTAGAGCGCGTTGATTTTCGGGTCGGGCACGCGGAGCGTCACGACGTTGAACTTGTAGCCAAGCGCCGCCAACGCCGAGGCGCCCAGTTCCCAGTTGCCGAGGTGGGCGCTGAGAACAATGACGCCCTTGCCGTGCGCCAGCAGTTGGTCGAGCACCTGCGGCGCGTTGCCGTAATGGAGAACGCGCTGGAGGATTTCGGGGCGCGGCCGCAGGAACTTGAAAAAGTCCACCAGATACTTGGCGAAGTTCAGGAAGTTTTCGCGGGCCAGCGCGCGCAGGGCGCGGTCGGAGAGTTCGACACCGCTGTGCTGGTGAATGCGACGCAAATTGCTGATCACCGCTTCTCGTCCGCGTCGGTCAAACAGCACATAGAAATCCGCCACACGCCGAGCCAAACCGTACCCGACTTTGCGCGGCAACCAACGGGCCAGAAACTCAGCCAGTTTGAGCCGCAGATATTTCACACGTGGATCCTCGGCGCTCCGTCGGCGCCCGAAAGGCGGTGAGCCTCGGAGTCGTGTCGTCGCACCGCGCAGAGTTGCAATACGCTGCGCGCGGCCTCCTCGGCGGCCCGTGGACGCGCCAGCACCTGCGCGGCGGCGCGCATCTGACGCAGTTTTGCGGGATTGCGCAAAAAACCGTCCACAAACCGCATGACCTCTCGGACGTCTGCCGCCTGCACGGCAACGCCATGCGAAAGCAGAAACTCGGTATTCTTGGTTTCTTGGCCGGGGATGGGTCGGATAATGATCATGGGCAACTGTTTCACCAAGGCCTCGGCGGTGGTGATGCCGCCCGGTTTGGTCACAATCAGTTCGGCAATCTCCATCAACTCATGGACATTGTCCACAAACCCCAAAATGGTCGTCGGATGTCGCAGTTTGCGGCCTTTGCGTTCCAGGCGTTCCTTGAGCTGTTCGTTGCTGCCGGCCACCACAATGATGTCGAAAGGCTGGGGCAACTTGTCCAGATACCGAATGACCGATTTCATCGGCCCCAATCCCAGGCTGCCACCCATCACCAGAATCTTGGGCACGTCCGGCCGCAATCCCAGCCGCTCAATCACCGCGTCGCGTCTGACGCTCTGCGTGTAACAGCGTCGCACGGGAATGCCGCAGACCTTGATTCGGGAGGCGTCCACGCCGTGCGACATCAACGTGGCTTTCGTGGCGTCGTTGGGAACGATGTACAAATCCACCTGCTGGTGCACCCAGTAACGATGCGCCACGAAATCGGTCAACACCCCGACCAGTTTCGGGCGGTCGCGGCGGTTCGCAGCCTTCCAGGAGGCCAGCACGCCGCAGGAGAACGCCTGCGTGCAAACGACAACATCGGGCTGGAATTCTCGCAGCACCGATTCGAGTTTTCGGGAGTTGCCCCGATGCAGCAGCTCCTGAATCTTGCGGGTACGCGCCTGAAATTCGGGATTGTCATACATGTATTCCCAGATTTCGGGCGCCGCTTTCAGAATCGCCAGATACGCTTTCAGCGTCACCTTCGAGAGAAGGGGATTCGCATGCTGAAAGGAATCCAGCAATCGCGTCTGTGCCGAAGGCGCCAGTCGCCGCACGGCTTCATCCAGCGCCACCGCCGCCGCGTAATGCCCCGAGTGCTTGGTCAGATACAAAAACAGAATTCGTGGGTTTTCCATTCTGCACCAGCGCCAGCATAGCCAAGAAGGTTTCCACTGGTCAAACAAACTATTTTGCCGATAATCCTGCTGTCATGAACGAGCGCCCGATTCGCAGCCGCGACTGTCCCCGTTGTCCGCTCTGCCAACGCGAAGGCTCCTGGCTGTACCGGGAGCTTCCCGACCGGCTCTTCGGCGTGCCCGGCCTTTGGAACGTTCGCCGCTGCGACAATCTCGCCTGCGGTCTGCTCTGGCTGGACCCGATGCCGCTGGAAGAAGAATTGCCACGGCTCTACGAAAACTACTATACCCACACCACCGACGTTTCTCCGACGCGACGCCTCTATCATCTTTTGCTGCGACTCACACCGATTCATCGCCAACGACAACGGCTGGATACGTTTTACCTTGACGACCTGCCGCCGGGCCGTCTCTTGGAAGTTGGCTGCGGCACTGGTCAACGTCTTGCCCTTCTTCAGCGACTCGGCTGGCAGGTCCAGGGACAGGAAATAGACCCGCGTATCCGCGCCGTGCCCGGTGTGCCCATCCACATCGGCCCGCTCGACACCGCGCCGTTTGCGCCTTACAGCTTCGACGCCGTCGCCCTCAACCACGTCATTGAACACGTGCCCGATCCGGTGGAGTTTCTCCGCACCTGCCGCCGATTTCTTCGGCCCGGAGGTCGCCTCGTTGCTATCACACCACACGCGGGGGGCGACGGCCATCGGACGTTTGGACGCGACTGGCTGGGGCTGGACCCGCCGCGTCACCTGCACATCTTCAACCCCAAAAATCTCCAGACCGTGGCCGACCGCGCCGGATTCCGCAGCGCCGTGGTGGAAACGACCGCGGCACGATCCGTCGGAGTGGCGTTGGCCGGGTACAAGAGATTTCGCGTCGTGCGGGCTGTCCTGTTCCAGCTACGTGCGCGCGCCGAAGTCTGCGTGTTGAAAGCGGCGGCATGAACGATCTGGCGGTCATCATCGTGAGTTTCAACTGTTGCGACGCTCTGCGCAACTGCCTCCGCACGTTGCCGTCGGTGCGCACCGTGGTGGTGGACAACGCCTCGGCGGACGGCACCGTGGAGATGTTGAAACGCGAATTCCCCTCCGTGTCGGTCATCGCCAACCCGATCAATCGCGGTTTTGCCGCCGCCTGCAATCAGGGCATCCGATCCACGGCCGAGCCATTTGTCTTGTTGCTGAATCCCGACACGCTGCATCCGCCCTTGAACGCGCTGCTCGATTTCATGCGAGCCAATCCCGACACGGGCGCTTGCGGTCCGCGCGTGCTCGACGCCAATGGCACGCCGCAGGTCACCTGCCGTCGGTTCCCCACGTGGTGGCGAATGTCGCTGGCAGAACTTGGTGTTCGCCAATTCTACTTCATTCGTCATCCGGGCACGGACGTTGACCAACTCATTGGCGCCTGCTTGATGTTGCGTCGCGCAGCGCTCGATGCCGTCGGCATGCTCGATGAACAGTTCTTCCTGTATTTCGAGGAGGTGGACCTCTGTTTGCGGCTGCGCCAAGCTGGCTGGCGCGTTCGGTATGTTCCCGATGCCACGGTCACGCACCTCGGCGGCGTTTGCACTCGCGCGGTTCGTGAGGAAAGTTTGCGCCATCGCTACGAGAGCCTGTTGAAGTTTTACCGCAAACATTATCCGCGCTGGCATCTCCTTCCGCTGCGGCTGGCGGTGACGTTGCGGAGGTGTTTATGAGAGTGCTTTTCCTGACGCAAACCGGTCCGCTCGGCCCGTCGAGCCGCTATCGCGTCTATCAGCTCCTGCCTTTGCTGAGCGGCATCGAAGCGGTAGTCTCGCCGGGCGTCGAAGGATCGCTGCGAGAGACGTGGCAACGCCGGCGCGCTGACCTGGAACGGGTCGGCGAGTTCGACGCCGTGTTTGTGCAGAAAGGTGTCTTTCCCGGTCTTTACTCCGGTTTCGAACGGCGCATTGCGGCCCGGAAACCGTTGATTCTCGATTTTGATGACGCCATCTGGTTGCCGCGAGTGGGCGGCTCCCGACTCGCTCATCTTCTCCACCGCGAGCCATCGGTGCAGGAGGTTTTGCGTTGCGCCGCTGCTGTCATCGCCGGCAACGACTACCTCGCCGAATACGCCAGCGGTTTCAACCGCAATGTCACGGTCGTGCCGACGGCAATTGACACCGCCAAATATCCGACGGGCGGTGGCACGACGGTCGGTTGGATCGGCAGCCGCACCACAGCGCGGTATTTGAAGCCGCTTCAGCCGGTTTTCGCCAAGTTGGGCGTCCAACTGCGCGTGATCGGCGCTGCCGAGCCGGGGTTTCCCGTAGATTTCCGCCCGTGGACACTCGAGACCGAACTGGCAGAGCTGGCCCAACTGGGAATTGGCATAGCCCCGCTACCCGACGGCCCGTGGGAACGCGGCAAGTGCGGTGTGAAAGTCCTTCAATACATGGCTTGCGGCCTACCCGTGGTCGCATCCCCGGTCGGTGTGCACAACCAAATGATTCAGCACGGCGTCAACGGTTATCTGGCGGCGGAACTGGTCGAGTGGGAAAGCTATCTGCGCGAGTTGATCGCCCATACGGCTCTGCGGCAGCAACTCGGCGAAGCAGCACGCGCTCTGGTGCGTGAGCGTTACGACATCCATCAAGCCGCCGAGCGCGTGGCAGCCGTGCTGAAGCTCAATTGAAAAACGTCGCTTCCGCCGTCGTGCGAAGCAGACGCCGACGATCATCGGGCGTCAGAAACTCCAGACGCGAACGCAACAGTTCCACGGAATCCCGATAGGTGTGCTTCCCCAGTACTTGAAACGGCGAATCGCTCCCCCACATCAGGCGGTCGGCGCCAAACGTTTTCAGAAGCCGCTGAATCATCGGCGCCAAATCCAAATAAGGAGGCTCCTTCTTGCCCAGCGCGTAGAAGGCGGAGAGTTTGACGCTCACCTGCGCGCGCTCGGCCAGTCGGCACAACTGGTCGAGGTGCTCCTGCCGGAACTGGCCATCGGCGCCGATGCGGGCAAAGTGATCAATCACCACGCGCGTTTGCGGAAACCTCCGACACAATTCAGCGACCGCTGGAAGAAAACCTGGGTTGACCAACAGACAAATGGCGACCCCCTCCTCGCCAGCGATTCGCCAAACGGTGGCGAGAGACTCGTCGCGTTGCCAACCGACCGGATCCGGTCCCGTCCCGATGAGGCGCAGACCGCGCACGCCGCGCCGCGCCAGTGCACGAATCGTCTCCCGCGGTTTCTCCTGCGGATTGATCATCGCCACCACCGCAAACGTCCCCCGCTGCTGCTCATACACGTCCAGAATGTAGCAGTTGTCCACACCGTAAAGGCTGTATTGCACCAGCACAAAACGCCGCACACTGCACGGCTCGGCGTGAGACCTGAGTTGCTCCGGCGTGAAAGACGGAAGCGGAAGTTGGTCACGGCGCGCGCCGGGACGCAACGGGTAACGCGGCGTGTCGGCAGGGAACAGGTGCACGTGAGCAGCCACGAAATAGTTGCTGTCGGTGGTCATGGCACCGTGGGCAGATCGCGTCAGCAGTCCCGACACCCCGAGCGCCGAGCGCCAAACGAATTGGCGACGGGACAACCTCGTGTGGGGAGCGTACATCGGCTCAACGGTTCAACCCTGCAATCTGAGTGAACCAGACCGGCTTGAGGTTGGCAAGAGGGCTGGTTTTCAGCTTCTCAAGTTCCTCCGCCGGCCCGTGCACCTCGATGCGCTGGAGGTCGGCCAGAGCGAACAGACTCGGCAACAACGGGCTGACGTTGGCGACATGCTCCAGCACTCCGTCGGCGCCGTAATACGCCTCGCGGCAATAGACCGTGTCACCACTGAGGGTGAAATCAAAATAGGCGCACTTCGTTTCGTTCGAGACCGCCCTGACTATGGCAGGGAGCACGGCTTTGAAAGCCTCCAATTTACCGGGTTTGACCTTGAAATAAGGGTGAATGCTAACGACAGCGGCAGATTCGGGCATGGTGCCAATTCCTTTCCGCCCGACTTCTTACTTTGATCCTCCCCATACGGTCAAGCTCGACAGCGGTCCCGGTTTTATCACAGCCTTTACGTTGCTGTCCTGCCGTCGCAGAGAGCAGCCTGCCAGCACGCTCGAAAGCAATGTTCAATGCGCCATGCAATAAAAATCTTCCCCCTCAACATCGAGACGATGCGGTCGTTTCACACTGCACCGCCACCCAACCAAAACGAACTGTGCCCGGCACGGAGTCGCCCCACCTCCTCCCGTCCTGCTCCTCCTTTTGTAGCGAGGACATTCCCAGCCAGCCAATTCATGCTGCTTGCCATTTGAATGTAACAGGTGTAACACTCAAATGGCAAGTACAAGAGATGGTTTGTGGGTACTAGGGGTGTCCATAAAGGGTTCCGATCAAGGCAAAAGTTCTTTCACACCGGCTTTTGAAGGTCCCTGTTCTTCATTTCGGTTTTACCGTGCACGCAGGAATTGGGGGCGACTCCATACTCTGAACCTTTTCCTAAGAAAGGAAATACACAGTGAACTTTCATTCACAATTCACTCGCCTATTTGTCTGTCAACTGTACGGAGTTGACCCCTAACTCCGGTGCGCCGCTATTGGGTTTTGGCGTTTTCGGCGAGAACTTTTTCTAGGTCCGCTTCTTTCAACTGCATTGGATGCCCTTCCCAGACGATGACGCCTTTGCGGTTGATGAGGAGGGCATGAGGAATGCCGGTGACCTTGTAGGTTTTCCCCAGATTTTTGTCCAACCCCACGTAGTAATCAATCGGCAGTTTCTCCAGAAACTTCTTCACCGTTGACTCGTCTTCGTTGGAGACGCCGATCGCCACCAGTCCTTTGTCTTTGAACTTGCCGTAGAGTTGGTTCAGGTGGGGGATGCTGGCGCGACAGGGCGGACACCACGTGGCCCAAAACTCCAACAGGACCACTTTGCCCTTCCAGTCCGGTTTCTGTCCGAGGAACTTGGCGATCGTAAGATTCTCGACATTTTTGCCCACGTGCGAAGCTTCCGAGCGCGACCAACTCTGCTGGACCGCAAACAGCGCCACGACACAAACCACTATGCTCACACCCGACAGCAACTTTGTTTTCATATCGCCTTCCTTGTTGGTTTGACTGGCCTATACTCCGGCTGTGCTGATCTGTCAAATAACAAACACGTTGGACTTTCCCCAGTTTTTAGGAAGATGCGAAAAGCCTGATTTGTGGGCTTGCAGTGGCAGTCGGTTTTTGGGGGCAGAGCGGACACCACTGTCCAGTGTTGAAAGAAAAACGCGCAGCCCATCGGCCAAGGCGTAGTAGTGAAATTCGGGAGGCCGAATAAACGTTTCGCGATTGCTGTGACGCGGCTGCGAAGCGCCGACAACTTCAACGACTCGCCCAGCCACACCGCCGCAAAATAACCTGATCGGGATCGAACCGCGGTCCGAAGTTTACCCGTACATTGCGGGTCCCGCTGCAACCGCTGAGAATCTTTTTCCGAGCCGACACACAGAGCGGGTTCGGCGACACAGCCCGTGAGAACACGGTGCCCTCCCGAAGCAAACGATTACGGTGTGGCGTTTGAATGATCGCGTTGCCCAGCGCGTGAATGGTATCGGGCCGCTGGTCATCCGAAAGCAAAACCATGACGTTGGGGCGCGTGACGGTTCCCGTCGCCGGCAGCACGCCGAGCAGAAGGAACAAAAGGACCGGTTTCGCCTCAGCCGCCTTCCAGTTCGACGCGCACCACAATCGGCGCAAGCCCCGGCGGACGGGCAGGAAGCTCAAGGATGAGCTTGTCGCTGTCCTGCCGGATAGGCAGCGATTCCCGTGACGGTGCCGCCAATAATTGAGCGCGTACCGCTTTGGCCCGGAAGTTGGAAACCTCGAACCGCCCGTTCGCTGGCCACTGAAAAATGTGAAAGTAAAGTTTGCCGGGCTGAGTGGTGCACCGCCATGCGCGCAACGCCGAGACTTTTACCGTCCGTCCGTATTCGTTTTTCTCTTCGACAACGCCGCCGAACTCCTGACCAAACCGAGTTGGCCCTGCGTTGTAGATGGCTTCGCCGTTGACCTTCATCCATGCGCCGACGGCGCGCAGCACTCTCACGGACGGTTCGGGAATGACACCCGTGGCGTCGGGACCGACGTTGAGCAGGTAGTTGCCGCCTTTGCTGACGATGTCCACCAGTTTGTAGAGAATCGTCTCGGGCGTTTTCCAGTTGTGATCGTTTTTCTTGTAACCCCACGTGTCATTGAGCGTGGCGGGCGTTTCCCAGCAACCGGGCACTGCCGTGGGCGGGATCTCGTTGTCGCCGCGCGAAATGTAGTCGCAACCAGCGGCGACGGCTCTGGCAATGGTTTCGGGCGTGAGGTCTTTGATGGCGCTGCCGCGCAACAAGAGACGACTGTTGATGAGGCAGGCTGGCTGAAGGGTCCGAATCGCCTCCACGAACGGGCGAGCGCGTTCTTCGGTCATGTGCAGAGGCGTGTCAAACCAGATCAACGAAATCGGCCCGTACCCCGTAAGCAGTTCTTTGACCTGAGGGAGCGCGATGTCACGCAGATATTGATCGAAGTCGCCTTTCTGCGCGCTGTCCCACGGTTTGCCGCCTGCGATGCCGCCGCCCGGATGATGCCAATCCTGCGATTGCGAGTAGTAACAGCCGAACCGCAGACCGTTGCGGCGACAGGCCTCCGACAACTCGCGGATCACATCGCGTCGAAACGGTGTGGCATCCACGATGTTATATGGGCTCGCCTTGGAGTGAAAGAGCGCAAAACCGTCATGGTGTTTGGCCGTGATGGCGAGGTAGCGCATCCCGGCGTCTTTGGCCAGTTGCACCCATTCTTCCGCGTTGAACTTGACCGGGTTGAACTGCCGGGCGAGCGCCGCGTATTCCGCCACCGGGATTTTCGCTCGCAACATAATCCATTCGCCAATGCCGGGCACGGGTTGCCCCTTCCACTCTCCAGCCGGGATGGCATACAGTCCCCAGTGAATGAACATCCCGAATTTTGCCTCTCGAAACCAAGCAGTTCGATCTTCGCTTCGAGAAAGCGACGCCGCGCTCAGGGCGACACAAAGGAAACCAACGATTCGTTTCATAGGCTCTCCGACTATTTTCGAGACGGCTGGTAGAGCACGGCGTTGAGGACAATCTGACGGTAGGCGGGATGCTGAAACTCCTCGGCCCGATGGCCGGGCATCAGATACACAATCCAACCTTTACCGGATGGCTTCAACCAGCCTGCCGTGTCTTGCATCCAGGTCTTACCGGTTTTTGCGTCGGTGTACTTCAGTCCCAGCAACACCGTTCGCGGTCCCGTGAACGTGTGGTTCAGATACACTTCGCTGTGCTCCAGCGTGAAACCGGGCCGATCCTCGCCGCGATAGGCGATCTTCCCCTCGTAAGGCACCTTGTGGGTGGTGATGAAATGATCGGAGGCAAGATTGACCACTTGCAGGGGGACGCCTTCGATCCACTTGTAGCCGCCCTGCTCCAGGTCCGCCTTGGGCAGGTCCACGCCCAGAAACGGCAACCAATGTTTGTTGTCACGTTTGCCGGCACTGATGGAATGATGGAGTGCGACCAGTCGGCCGCCGTTGCAGGTGTAATCCACCATCGCTTGGGCGGGCGCATCCGCGAGTTTCCTGTGCACATAGACGATGACCGCGGCATACTTCGACAAATCCGCAGGCAACCTGTCCTGCGTCACCATCTGGCTGGCCATGCCCGTAGCCTGTTGAAGATGTCGCGCCACGATTTCCATGGCGGGAAACTCATCGGCGACAATCAGCACTTCCGCCGCACACAACGCAGCGGAGCGCGCCCACAACAACACCGCAGCCACGAAGACATGTCTCACAGCGCAACCTTTCATCAACGGCAATGACGGAGTGCGGGCGAGAGGACTCGAACCTCCACGGCTTGCGCCACAGGTTCCTAAGACCTGCGTGTCTGCCAATTCCACCACGCCCGCATCTGCGCGGGGTTCAACATAAACAATCCAACCTCGTCCTGCAATCCCCCAGTGCGCTGCGCAAACCGTGTCGGCAAAGCACAAAAGATGCGCTTGGAGTTTCCTACTTCATCCATTTGCACGGACGAACGTCAATGGCCGGAACCAGGCGGTTTGTCGCCGCTTCGGATAGCGATGGATTGACATTGATGACGCAGCCGTTTACCGTGCGCGGCGTGACATCGGCTGTCTCGGAACTGAAACGCACTCCGTTGCACGCGGTGCATGTTGCGCTCGGCGCGAAAATGGTTCCTTTTGCCGGCTGGGAAATGCCCGTGTATTACACCGGCATCGTCGAGGAACATCATGCGGTCCGCCAACGTTGCGGGTTGTTCGACATCTCCCACATGGGCGAATTCATCGTCCGTGGTCCGCGGGCGGAATCGGCACTGAACCGTCTGCTCAGCAATGATCTTCGCCGCTGCGCGCTTGGGCAGGCGCAGTATACCCTCTTGTGCAATGAACAGGGCGGCATTGTGGACGATCTGATCGTGTCTCGGATCGAACCCACAACGTTTCTGCTGATTGTCAACGCCGCCAACATCGTCACCGATCTTGCGTGGCTTCGTGCCCATCTCGGCGAAGGGGTTTGCATCGAGGATCAAAGCGAGACGACCGCTGCTCTGGCTCTGCAAGGTCCGCACGCGGCATCGTTGCTTGACCTGCCGCTGGCCCGGTTTCGCATCAGCTCATTCCGTCTTTGGGATCTCGAATGCCGCGTGGCGCGCACCGGTTACACCGGCGAGGATGGATTTGAGATCTTTTGCGCCAGCGATGAGGCAACGAAGTTGTGGACGGAGTTGACAGCCCGCGGCGCCACACCCTGCGGGTTGGGCGCCCGCGACACGTTGCGTCTGGAGATGTGTTACCCGTTGCACGGCCAGGACATTACGGAGACGACCACGCCGCTGGAAGCGGGGCTGGAGCGCTTTGTGGCGCTGGACAAACCGGACTGGATCGGTCGGGAAGCGTTGCTGGCACAAAAGAACGGCGGCTTGACCCGCAAGCTTGTTCCGTTCAAGATGATGGAAAAAGCGCCGCCGCCGCGTCCTCGGTATCCGCTGTTGGCCAACGGCCGAGTGGTGGGCCAGGTGACCAGTGGCGCGCCGTCGCCTTCGCTGGGCATTGGAATCGGAATGGGGTATGTCGAGGCCGATGCGGCAGCGCCGGGCACGATACTGGGCGTCGAAGTGCGCGGCAGCGCATTCGCTGCGGTGGTCGAAACAAAACCTTTGTGGAAAAAGAACCCATGAGCATTCCCAACCAACTGCGTTACACGCGAACCCATGAATGGGTTCGGCTCGAAGGCGATTGCGCCGTGGTCGGTATCACCGACCACGCGCAGAACGAACTGACTGACATCGTGTACGTCGAACCGCCGCACGTCGGCGACACCGTCGAGGCCGGCCGAGAGTGCGCCGTCGTCGAGAGCGTCAAAACGGCCAGTGACATCTATGCACCCGTCAGCGGGGAGGTCGTTGCCACGAACCCTGCGCTCGGTGATCATCCAGAGCTGCTCAATCAAGACCCCTACGGCAAGGGTTGGCTGTTCAAAATCAAGATGGCCGACCCCTCGCAGGCCGACGACTTGCTCACGGCGGACGAATATGCCCATCACATCGGCGAATGACAGAAATTGATTCTTTGCTCTCCGCGATGGGCTGTCGTTCTCTCGATGGGATGATCGAGGAGGTGGTTCCCGCCGCTCTTCGGCTGCGTCGTCCTTTGAACTTGCCGGAGGCGCGCACCGAACAACAAGCCCTCGCCGACCTTCGCGCGATGATGTCGCGCAACAAAATCGCCCGCGCTTTCCTCGGACGCGGTTACTACGGCACCATCATGCCGCCGGTGATCCAGCGCAACATTCTGGAAAACCCCGGTTGGTACACCGCCTACACGCCCTACCAGGCTGAGATTTCCCAGGGCCGGCTCGAAGCGCTGTTGAACTTTCAGACAATGGTGTGCGACCTGACAGCGATGGAGATCGCCAACGCTTCTCTGCTGGACGAAGCCACCGCTGCCGCCGAAGCCATGACGATGTGCCGCCGCCTTGACGCCTCCGGGCGCCGAAACACCTTTGTCGTCTCGCCGGATTGTCACCCACAAACCATCGCGGTCGTTCAAACCCGCGCCGAACCGCTCGGCATCCAAATCGCCTCCGAACTCACTGCGGATGCTTTCGGTCTGCTGCTGCAATACCCGACCACTGACGGTGCCATCCGTGATTACGCGCCGCTGATCGCCGAAGCGCACAAACAAAACACACTGGTGGTGGTCGCCACCGATTTGCTGGCCCTCACGCTGATCAAACCGCCCGGCGAATGGGGCGCCGACATTGTCGTTGGCAACTCCCAGCGATTCGGCGTTCCCTTGGGTTACGGCGGCCCGCACGCCGCGTTCTTCGCCACCCGCAACCAGTTCAAACGCCAGATGCCGGGTCGCCTCATCGGCGTTGCGCGCGACGCGCAAGGCCATCGGGCGCTGCGGTTGGCCTTGCAAACGCGCGAGCAACACATTCGCCGCGAAAAAGCCACTAGCAATATCTGCACTTCCCAGGTCCTGCCAGCCGTGCTCGCCTCCCTGTATGCCGTTTGGCACGGCCCCGAAGGTCTGCGCCGCATCGCTGAGCGCGTTCACCGACTCACCTGCCGACTCGCTCAACACGTCGAACGCGACGGCGACGAACCCTTCTTCGACACGCTCCGCGCCGGCAACCGCATCCTCGCGCTGGACGAAACCACCACCGATGCCGACGTGGACGCGTTGATCGCGGCACTGGGGAAAAGCCGGCCGACGGCTCGTCCCGTGCCGGAACTCGGCCCGTTGGCGCGCACCACGCCCTTTCTGACCCAGGAGGTTTTCCAGCGCTATCACACCGAGCACGAGATGCTCCGCTACATTCATCGTCTGGAATCCAAAGACCTCGCGCTGAACACCGCGATGATCCCGCTCGGTTCCTGCACGATGAAACTGACGCCGACCGCCGCGATGTTGCCGCTCTCTTGGCCGGAGGTCAACAGCCTGCATCCGTTGGCGCCCGACGACGAAGCCGCTGGTTACCGCGAATTGTTTCGCCAACTCGCTTCCTGGCTGGCAGAGATCACCGGACTGCCTGCGGTCTCGTTGCAACCCAACGCCGGCTCGCAAGGCGAGTACGCCGGGCTATTGACCTTTCGCGCCTACCACCGACACCGTGGTGAACCCCATCGCGACATCTGCCTGATCCCTGTCTCCGCGCACGGCACCAACCCGGCCAGCGCCGTCATGGCCGGTTTCCAAGTCGTGCCCGTTGCCTGCGATCCGCACGGCAACGTGGACATTACCGACCTGCGCTCGAAGGCAGCGCTCCACGCAGCCAATCTCGGAGCGTTGATGGTGACCTATCCCTCCACCCACGGCGTCTTTGAGGAAGGAATTGTCGAGATTTGTCAAATCATCCACGAGCACGGCGGACAGGTCTACATGGACGGTGCCAACATGAACGCCATGATCGGTCTTTGTCGCCCCGCCGACATCGGCGCCGATGTCTGTCATCTGAACCTGCACAAAAGCTTCGGCATCCCCCACGGCGGCGGCGGCCCCGGCGTTGGACCGATTTGCGCAGCCGAACACCTCGCAGACTTCCTGCCGCGACATGTGGCTGCCGCTCCCCACGGCAGCGCCAGCATTCTGACCATCTCCTGGATGTATATCGCGATGCACGGTCCCGACGGACTGACCGACGCCACCAAGAGAGCCATTCTGAACGCCAACTACATCGCCAAACGACTCGCCCCGTATTTCCCCACCCTCTACAAGGGAGCGCGCGGTTTCGTCGCGCACGAATGCATCCTCGATTTGCGCGAATGGAAAACGCGCGCCGGCGTTGATGCCGAAGACGTGGCCAAGCGATTGATGGATTACGGGTTTCACGCGCCGACGATGAGTTGGCCGGTGCCGGGCACGTTGATGGTCGAACCGACCGAGAGCGAATCGAAAGCGGAACTGGACCGTTTCTGCGAAGCGATGATCGCCATTCACGGCGAACTGGAAACCATCGCCCGAGGCCAATGGCCACGCGACAACAATCCCCTGAAAAACGCGCCGCACACCGCAGAGGTCTGTTGCGCGGACCACTGGGATCGTCCCTACTCACGCGAACTGGCCGCCTTTCCGACGGCGTGGACGCGCCAGCACAAGTTTTGGCCCGCCGTCGGACGAGTGGACAATGTTTACGGCGACCGCAACCTGTTCTGCACCTGCCCTCCAACCGCTTGACAACCACCCGTCCGCACTCCACGCGAGCCGTCATGCGGCGTGGCGCGCTGCGCCCGGGCAGCGAGTGCCTTGAGGTAATTTCGCGCAGGTCCGCAAGCCGGCGTTGGCGAAACTGCTGTTGACGAAGCCGTGACGATTCGTGGGATGGTTTCCCTACCGGGGAGTTGCGCCAGCGCGTTTCAACAGATTCTGCATGATCCGCTGCACGCGCGGGTCGGGACCGTGCGGGCGGCTCCAATGCGACCACGGCAACGTGTGTCCCGGCGGCATACTCAATCCCTGCACCCAAAAGATCGTGGCTGCGTTGAAGACGAAGTTCCCCTTCGGCCCCGGATAGATCGTCGCCGTCCAATGCGACGGAGCGACTCCACCGGCCCAAACGGTGCCTTCGGCAACGACTTCGAGGCCGGGGATCTTCGCGGGCGCGCCGTGATGTTCCCAGCCGACCAGACCGGGGATGGCATCGCCTTGTTTCATGCCGGTGCCGGCAAACATCCAGTGCTCGGGTTTGACCACCGTCCAGTCGCCGCCACCGTTGAACGGGATGACCGTGCGCGCCCCAATGATCAGACTCTCGTCGGGGCCCACACGCCGCCAATCCTTCGTCATAATTTTCTCGACTTGCGCGATCTCCTCGTCGGTCAACCCGCCGAAATGACCGACACGCGTGATGATGCGATGGGGGCGGCCATCGGAAGAGGACGAGAACGGAGTCACTCCGAAGACGGCGTTGCCGCTCAGCCAGAGGACGTTGACGCCCTGCTCGATGGCGGACTTCGCAGCGTGGTATTGTCGGAGGTCCCAATATTCGTCGTGGCCGACGCTGATGAACGTCTTGCATCGCGTGAGCTGCGACGCGTCCAGACAATCGCTGTTGGAGCAGTAGGTCACGTCGTAGCCGCGCTGTTCGAGCCAGTAGCTGAGAGGAAACTCCAGCAACAAAAACTCTCCCGAACCGACGGTGAGCGGGTCATTCGCAATTCCGGCGTATTGCGCAAACCGCCCGTAGGGCCGATCGAAACTGGAAGCCACTTCCCGCGCGTGCGCCCCGCGCGGATCGGTGTACAGCGAATAGGCGTTGGGCCATTTGTTGTACGCCTGCCACGTGTTGTCGCTGCACTGGAACAGAACGTCGGCGCGCCGCGTGTCGCGCACGATGAAGATGACGTAGCTCTGCCAGTAGGGCTGGTCGTCGCTCTCGGGCAACGTGGTGAGCCGTCCCAAATACACGCCGCTGAGCCAGTCGCGGGGAATCGTCAACGTGACGCAAGGTTTCCAGCGACACTCGCGCAGGCGTTTTTCGCCAATGGGCGGCACCGGTTGCGCCGCGCCCTGAAACGGTCCCAGCGTCGTCATCAATCGAGCGCCCCGTCCGCCGTAGTAACCCGTGCGGAAAATCTCGATCCGGAACTTCGAGGGCGGATCGGTGCTCACCATAATGTCGAGCGGTTCACCGGCGAGCACGGATTGTTTGGAGCAATATCCTTCGATCCACGGCGACCGATAATTATTCTTGTCCACGCGCACGCGCGTCAATTGCCAGTCCAGCGCCCCCGGCTTTCGGTTTTCGTCCCGGACAGGGTTGGCACGTGCGGCAACCGCAACCAACAACAAAAGGAAAGCATGCGTGATTTTCATTGGCCGATGGCCTTCCGTAACAGATTGTGGGTGATTCGTTGCACGCGCGGGTCAGGACCGTGCGGCCGGCTCCAGTGCGACCACGGCAGCGTGTGCCCCGGCGGCATGGAGAGGTCCTGGCACCAGAAGATGGTGGCGGCGTTGAACACAAAGTTCTTCTTCGGACCGGGATAGATTGTCGCAGCGTAGTGCGAAAGCGTTTGGCCGCTGACCCACGCCGGGCCTTCGGCAACAACTTCCAGTCCGGGAATCTCCGTGGCGGGAAGATTATGATATTCCCATCCAACAAGTCCGGGAATGCGATCACCCTTCTTCAAAGCGGTGCCGACGAACATCCAGTGGTCGGGCTTGGTGACGATCCAGTCGCCGCCGCCGTTGATGGGCCGACCGTTGCGGGCGCCCATGAGAAAACCCTCGTCCGGGCCGTGCTCCGGGAACGGGCCGTATTTGGTCTGTCGCTCTGTTGCGTATTCCTGCTTCCCGCCGTAGGGGCCGCCGCGAAAGATAATGCGGTTGGGCACGCCACTGCTGCTGGCGCGAAACGGACTGACCCAGCAGACGGCGTTGCCGGAAAAGAACATCAGGGTCACGCCCGCGTCGCGCAGTGTCTCGGCACTGCGAAACTGGCGGATGTCCCAGTATTCGTCGTGGCCGACGCTGAGGAAGACTTTGCACTTGAGGCCGCGGTCGGGTGTGAGCATGTCGCTGTTGGAACAGTACGTCACGTCGTAGCCGTGCTGTTCGAGCCAGTAGGAAAACGGCTGCTCGAAGCAGAGGAACTCGCCGGAACCGACCGACAGCGGGTCGTTGACGATACCGGTGTATTGCGGCATGCGACCGTAGGGCCGGTCGAAACTCACATCCGCCCATGGTCCCTGATTGCCTTTCGGGTGCGTGTAAAGCGAATAGTGCGTTGGCCACCGATTGTAGGCCTGCCAGGTGTTATCGCTGCACTGGAACAGGATGTCCGCAGGCCGATCGTCGCGCACGATGAAGATCACGTAGCTTTGCCAGTAGGGTGTGTCCGGTTCCGTGGGCAGAGTCGTGAGCCGCCCCAGATAAACGCCGCTGAGCCAGTCGTTCGGGATGGTGAGCCGAGTGGTCGGTTCCCATCGGCATTCGATAATGTCTTTCGGCCCCGGTTTTGGAACTGGCTGCGTTTTCCCTTGGAAGGTACCGAGCGTTTTCATCAAGCGCGCGCCTTTGCCGCCGTAGTAGCCGGTGCGAAAGATTTCGATCTGGAATTTCTGGGGCGGATCGGTGGAAACCATGATGTCCATCGTCTCGCCTGCCTTCACGCTTTGCCGCGAGCAATAACCTTCAATCGGCGGCGAACGCATGCCGTCGGCCTTGTCGAGGCGCACGCGCGTCAGTTGCCAGTCGGCAGCGCCCGGTTTGCGGTTCTCCTGGCGGATCGGGTTGCCTTGCGTGGTGCCGCAAAAGAACGCCGCGAGGAACACCAGCCATGTGCCCCGTTTCATTCGACCGCCTTGACGATGTAGCCGCCGGATTTGGCGTCGGGTTCGAGTTTCAGCAGATTCCGTTTCTGCGCTTCCAGCAACAGGTCGTTGAAGCTGCGGAAACCGTGAGCGCGCTCGTTGAAACCGGGATGACGGCGTTTGAGGGTTTGTTTGATCATCGAGCCGAAGATGGGATCATCGCTTCGGCGCTCCTCGCTGATGGCCTCGAAAGTCTCCACCACCATCTCCAACGCGCGGTCGGGACTCAGCGATTTCTTGTCGCTGTCGGAGACCACCTTTCGCGCTCTGGCCGGTTCGGGGCGAACCAGGTCGTCGTAGTAAATAAACTCGTCGCAGTTGTTGATGAACAGATCGGAGGTGGAGTTCTTGACCCCCACGCCAATGACCGTTTTGTCGTTCTCGCGCAGTTTGCTCACCAGCGGCGAAAAGTCGGAGTCGCCGCTGATGATCACGAAAGTGTCCACGTGCTGCTTGGTGTAGCAGAGGTCCAGAGCGTCCACGACCATGCGGATGTCGGCGGAATTCTTGCCCGATTGCCGCACGTGCGGGATCTCGATCAACTCGAACGCCGCCTCGTGGAGATCGCGCTTGAAAGCCTTGTAGCGGTCGAAGTCGCAGTAGGCTTTCTTCACGACGATATGACCCCTCAGGAGCAGGCGTTCGAGCACCTTCTGGATGTCGAACTTCGGATAATGCGCGTCGAGCGCGCCGAGGGCGATATTTTCGAGGTCGAGGAATACGGCCATGGTGGCCGTGGTTTCACGAGGGTTCATGTCTGGAGTCCTTTCAAAATACGTTTGGCAGCGGCGAGGTTGTCCACGCGCAGAATCATCGCGCCGCTGGGCGCGTCGGGAACGGCGGTGGCGTAAGCGTATTCGATGTTGACCTTGGCGGCGGCAAGTTTCCGAGCGATGGCGGCGAGTGCGCCGGGACGGTTCTGGCAGGTGATGAGCAACACGTCGCGCTCGACCACGAGCACGCCGCGTTCGCCGAGCAGATGGATGGCTTTCTGCGGTTTGTCCACCACGATGCGGACGACGGCATGATCCACGCCGTCGGCGATGGAGATGGCAAGGACATTGATTGTTTCGGCAGCGAGCGTTTTACAGACGGCAGCGAGCGTGCCGGGCTTGTTTTCGAGAAACAGAGAGAGTTGTTTGACGATTTTCATATGAGTTCTCCGTGGTTGAGTTCCGCTTCATATTCGTCCGAAGTGTCCCCGGCGTCAATCCTGCACTTGACAACGGATTTGTGATCTATTAGATATTCTAATATGATTATTATGGAATATCAGAATTGCTAATGAATCTGGAGGCCTTGAAACTGTTCTGTGACGTGGTTCGGCTCCGCAGCTTCACCCGCGGCGCCGAGGCCAACGGCGTGTTGCAGTCCGCCGCCAGCCAGACCATCGGCGCTCTGGAGCGTCGGCTCGGCGTCACTCTCATTGACCGCTCGCGCTGCCCTTTTGAACTGACGCCGCAGGGCAAATTGTTTTACGAGGGTTGCCGCGATCTGTTGCAGAGTTACACCGACCTGGAGAACGCCGTCCGACGGGTGGAAAACGACCTCAACTCCTTCGTGCGCGTGGCGGCCATCTATTCGGTGGGCCTTGGCGACATGAGCCGCTACGTCCAACGGTTCTCGGAATCGCATCCGAAAGTGCGCGTCCAAGTGGAGTATCTGCACCCGGACCGCGTCTATGAGCGCGTGCGGGAGGATGCCGTGGATTTCGGCATTGTCTCCTTCCCGCATCGGCACAAAGACATCGCTATCATCCCGTGGCGGGCGGAGCGGATGGTGGTTGCGTTCCCTCCGGGACATCGGTTTGCAAAATACGCGGCGGTCTGGCCGACGGATTTGGGAGGGGAAAAGTTTGTCGCCTTCGACAGGAACCTAGCGATTCGCAAACGGGTGGATCGGCTCCTGCGGCGCAGCGGGGCGCGCGTGAACGTGGTGATGGAATTCGACAACATCGAGGCGATCAAACGGGCCGTTGAGGTCGGCGCGGGCGTGTCCCTGCTGCCCGAACCAACATTGGCGCGCGAGCTGGCGTTGCGGACGCTGGGCGCGGCGCGGCTCCATGGCGAAGAGTTCACCCGGCCGCTTTGCATTGTGCATCGGCGCGGCAAACGATTTTATCCGAATACCCGAGACTTTCTGGAACTGCTTCTGAAGAACGGGAAGGAAAGCCAATGAGATGAATCCGGGCCAGCCTCCATCGCAAGGCATGTATGACCGGCAGTGGGAACACGACTCTTGTGGCGTTGGTTTTGTCGTGGACATCAAAGGGAGGAAATCCAATCAGGTGTTGCGCGATGCCCTCACCGTGCTGGTCAATCTCCGTCATCGGGGCGCCGCCGGCTCGGAAACCAACACGGGCGATGGCGCTGGAATTCTCATCCAACTGCCCCATGGGTTCCTGAAAAAAACCTGTGCCCAGGTCGGTATCGAATTGCCGGGGCCGCGCGAGTATGGCGTCGGGATGCTGTTTTTGCCGCCGGATCCGGTGGCGCGTTACAAGTGCGAGAAGTTGTTTGAGGAGATCGTGGCGTCCGAGGATCTGCCGCTGCTCGGCTGGCGAACCGTGCCAACCGCCGACAGTTCGCTTGGCCGAACGGCGCGCTTCTCCGAGCCGATGGTCCGGCAGGTGTTCATCGGGCGCGATCCGAAACTGGCCGACGATCTGGCATTCGAGCGCAAGCTGTATGTAATTCGCAAGCTCGCCGAAAAAGGCATCCGCTACTCCGGGATCAAGGGCGGCGACTGGTTCTATGTGGCCAGTCTTTCGTGCCGCACGATCGTGTACAAGGGCATGTTGAGGCCGGACCAACTCGACCAGTTTTACCCCGAACTGAACGACCGCTCGATGGAAACCGCGCTCGCGCTGGTGCATTCCCGTTTCAGCACCAACACCTTCCCCAGTTGGTATCGCGCTCACCCCTACCGTTACATTGCTCACAACGGCGAGATCAACACTCTGCGCGGCAACGTCAGTTGGATGCGTGCCCGCCAGTCGATGCTCCGATCCGATGTCTGGGGGCCGGACATCAGGAAACTGTTTCCCATCATCCACGAGGACGGATCCGATTCCGCGATGTTCGATAATGTGTTGGAGTTCCTCGTCCTCTCCGGTCGTTCGTTGCCGCACGCGATGAGCATGATGATTCCCGAACCGTGGGAACACCACGAGACGATGCCCGACGACAAACGCGCGTTCTATCAGTACCACAGTTGCCTGATGGAACCGTGGGACGGCCCGGCCAGCATCGCGTTCACCGACGGCATCCGCATCGGCGCCTGCCTCGACCGCAATGGGCTGCGTCCTTCTCGCTACTACGTCACCAAGGACGACCGTGTCATCATGGCCAGCGAAGTCGGCGTGCTTGATCTGCCGCCGAATATGATTGCCCAAAAGGGACGGCTCCAACCGGGACGCATGTTCCTCATTGACACCGAGCAGGGACGCATCGTCGCTGACGACGAACTGAAGAAGAAAATGGCGGGGGAGCGCCCGTACCGGCTTTGGCTGGAGGAGAATCTCGTCCGCCTCGGAGACCTGCCGGAACCGGCCGAGGTTCACCCGCCTGATCACACGACGGTACTCTGCCGACAACAGGCGTTCGGGTACACCTTTGAGGACCTGCGCCTCATCATCGGTCCGATGGCGCGCGAGGGCGTTCAACCGCTCGGCTCGATGGGTAACGACACGCCGCTGGCCGTTCTCTCGAACCAACCGCAGTTGCTCTACAATTATTTCAAGCAACTGTTCGCACAGGTCACCAACCCGCCGCTGGATTGCATCCGCGAAGAGATCATCACCTCCACCGAAACGTTGATTGGTTCCGAGGGCAATCTCCTCGATCCGAGGCCAGAGAATTGCCGGATGATCCGGCTGTGCGGCCCGATCCTCACCAACGAGGAACTCGAAAAACTGCGCCGCGTCAACCTTCCCGGCTTCAAGGCCGTCACCCTGCCGATTCTGTTTCCCGTCGCTCAAGGCGCCGGCGGCATGGAGGCGGCGGCGGAACAGCTCTATCAGGCCGCCGACAAGGCCATTGCCGATGGCGCGAATATCCTCATCCTTTCCGACCGCGGCCTTGACAAAGACAACGCCGCCATCCCCGCGTTGCTGGCCGTGTCCGGTTTGCACCACCATCTCATTCGCAAAGAGACCCGCACCCGTGTCGGTCTCATCCTCGAATCGGGCGAGCCGCGCGAAGTGCACCACTTCGCATTGCTGGTCGGCTACGGGGCCAGTGCCGTTAATCCCTACCTCGCGTTCGAGACGCTCGACGACATGATTCGAGAAGGCCTGCTCACCGGTCTCGACCACAAGACCGCTGTGAAAAACTACTGCAAAGCCGTCGTCAAAGGCATCGTTAAAACGATGGCCAAGATGGGCATCTCGACCATCCAGAGTTACCGCGGCGCGCAAATCTTCGAGGCCGTCGGGCTGAACAAGAGTTTTGTGGACAAATACTTCACGTGGACCGCCAGCCGCATCGAAGGAATCGGCGCCGACGAAGTCGCGCGCGAACTTCTCGCCCGTCATCGGCGCGCCTATCCCGACCGCGAAGTCAACGGTGAAGTCCTCGATTCCGGCGGCCAGTACCAGTGGCGCAAGGACGGCGAATATCACCTCTTCAACCCGGAGACAATCCACCTGCTTCAGACCGCCGTTCGCACCGGCAGCTACGAAATCTACCAGCAGTACGCCGCGCTCATCAACGATCAGTCGCGCCACCTATGCACCTTGCGCGGCCTGCTCGAATTCAAGTGGGCCGAGAACCCGCTCCCGCTTGCGGAAGTCGAGTCGGTGGATTCCATCGTCAAACGGTTCAAGACCGGCGCCATGAGCTATGGTTCCATCAGCCAGGAAGCTCACGAGGCGCTGGCGATTGCCATGAACCGGCTCGGCGGCAAGTCCAACACCGGCGAAGGCGGTGAAGACCCGGCTCGGTTTCATCCGTTGCCCGATGGCGACAACAAAAACTCCGCCATCAAACAGGTGGCCAGCGGACGATTCGGTGTCACCAGCGATTATCTGGTTCACGCGCAGGAATTGCAGATCAAGATGGCCCAAGGAGCCAAGCCCGGCGAGGGCGGCGAACTGCCGGGGCGCAAGGTCTACCCGTGGATCGCCAAGACACGGCACTCTACTCCCGGTGTCGGCCTCATCAGTCCGCCCCCGCACCATGACATTTATTCCATCGAAGACCTCGCGGAACTGATTTACGATTTGAAAAACGCCAACCGCCACGCCCGCATTAGTGTCAAACTTGTTGCCGAGGTGGGCGTTGGCACTGTGGCGGTTGGCGTTGCCAAGGCGCACGCGGATGTGGTGCTCATCAGTGGTCACGACGGCGGCACGGGCGCGTCGCCACTGTCCTCGATCAAACACGCCGGCATCCCGTGGGAACTCGGGCTTGCCGAGACCCACCAGACACTCTTGCTGAACAATCTGCGCAGCCGCATCATCGTCGAGACTGACGGCCAATTGAAAACCGGCCGCGATGTGGCCATAGCGGCGTTGCTCGGCGCCGAGGAATTCGGGTTTGCCACGGCGCCGCTGGTGGCGCTCGGTTGCATCATGATGCGCGTCTGCCACCTCAACACCTGCCCGGTCGGCGTTGCGACGCAGGACCCGCGTTTGCGCGCCCGATTCCGTGGCAAACCCGAATATGTGGTGAACTTCATGCGGTTCGTGGCGCAGGAACTCCGCGAGATCATGGCGCGGCTCGGTTTCCGTACACTCCAGGAAATGGTCGGGCGCGTGGACAAACTCGAACCGAAGAAGGCCATCGAACACTGGAAGGCGCGCGGGCTGGATTTCTCCAAGATTCTCTACCAGCCCGAAGTCGAGCCGGAAGCGGAACGCTCCTGTGGCGGGCCGCAGGACCACGGAATAGAGACGTCGTTGGACATGACCGCGTTGTTGGAATTGTGTCAGCGGGCGATTGACCGCGCGGAAAAAGTTCGAGCCACATTGCCCATCCGCAACATTCATCGAGCGGTCGGCACCATCACCGGCAGCGAGATTACCAAGAAATACGGACCGGCCGGCCTGCCGCTAGACACCATCGAACTGACCTTTCAGGGCAGCGCCGGACAAAGCTTCGGCGCGTTCATCCCGCCCGGCATGACGCTCATCCTTGAAGGCGACGCCAACGATT
>Ga0272448_1001208_pt1 | contig 35666 bp, 28 predicted proteins | sample YNPCB0191_FD_202220 | JGI IMG/M metagenome (GOLD analysis project Ga0272448, IMG submission 202220) | Hot spring sediment microbial communities from Yellowstone National Park, WY, United States - YNP-CB-019-1 | ecosystem: Environmental > Aquatic > Thermal springs > Hot (42-90C) > Sediment...
GCTGAGGCCAAGAACTCCATCAAAGCTCAATCCCCACAAACCCACCTCATGGTGCCACGGCCAAGTTCGGCTCACGCAACCCCTTGTTTTCTCATCACTTTATTTCGACAACTGTAGAAGATGGGCCAAGGCGGCCCTCGGCCGGATCCTTCCGGTTCTGCTGGTGCTGGCCGGCCTCGGATGCGGCACCGGAGGCCTTCAGGACAACGGCTCTGCCCACGAAAGAGAACCCCAGGCCGACCTGGATGCCGCCGGCGCCAGGCCGCTCGCGCCCGGCACGGCCCAGCAGGGCTATATCGAGTACGTGGGCGACGCGGACTGGTACCGGCTGGAGATTCCGGCGGGCGCGGACACCCTGAGAATCGAGCTCAGCAACCAGACGCTCTCCAGCCCCGTGGACCTTTCCTTCACCCTGTACGCCGAGGACGGCGCCACGATCCTGGGCGGCCGCTACGACCCTGACGGCTCGGACGGGATGACCCAGATCACCCAGGAACTCGCGGTGGACGGATCCAGTTTGTTCTTCATCGTGGTCCGGGACCACGGAGGCGACGACGCGGACCCATTGAATCTGTACTTTCTCAAGGCCACCCTTTCCGCGGGCGCCGGCGACGGAAACAACAGCCCCGAGTCCGCGCGGACGGCCTCGTGCGGCGACTCCGTGGAGGACTCCATTCAAGTCCGGGGGGACGTGGACTGGTTCCGGATCGACCTCTCGGCCGGCGCAGACATCCTTGCCCTGAGCCTGGCCATGCCCGCCGGAACTCCGGACCTTGCGCTCACCTTGTACGATTCAGCGGCCACGACCGCCCTCGTCTCTGTCGCCGACGGCGACGGAACGGACGGGCCGACCCTGCTGGCCCGCAACGTCCGGCTGGCCACGGCCGGCCCCTATTTTCTCTCGGTCCGGGACACGCTTGACGACGACGCGGACCCCGGACTCTTCTACACTCTCCACGCCGAATGCCTCCCGGACCCGGACACGCACGAGCCCAACGGCAATTTTTCGACTCTCGACGAGAACCGCGGCCACGCCACGATCCTTTCCCCGGGCGCCCCGGCGGAAGGATTCATCGCCTTCCAGGGGGACGAGGACTGGTTCAGGCTCACCATGCCCGGGCAGGGGCTCATGAACCTTTCGGTCGCCACACAAGAAGGCTCCCAGCCTCTCCAGCTCGTCTGTACCCTGCTCGGACCGGACGGCCGCACCGTGGAGGCGGAGTTCGAAGTGCGCGCAGGCCAGCAAGCCGCGGCTTACGAGGCCAGGTTCGCGCTCTCCCAGGGCGTCCATTATCTGCGGCTCCGGGACTCTGGAAACGACGGCGCGGACCCGGATGGGCCGTACACGGTCTCCTGGTCCTTCGAACCTGACCCGGACCTGAACGAGCCCAACGGCAATTTCGCCACTCGCCAGGAGAATCTGAACCACGCCACGTTCCTTCCCGTGGGAGGATCAGAGGAGGGGTATATCGGATCGACCGCGGACCAGGACTGGTTCCAGGTGTTCGTGGAGCGGCCGGGCGTGTACCATTTCGCCCTTTCCAACGACAGCGCCTCGAACGTGGATCTCACGCTCTCCCTGTATCAACCGGACGGCCAGACCCTGTTGCTCACCCGCCAGGACGAGGACGGCCAGGGCGAAGAGGGCCCGACCCGGATCGAGGCGCAACTGTATCTTTTCCAGGCCGGCACTTACTACCTGCTCGTCCAGGATCTCGGCAACGACGATACGGACCTTTCGGTCCCCTATCGGGTCGAGACCCGGGCGGTCGCGCTTCCGGTCGGAAGCACCGAGCCCAACGAGGACCGATCCCAGGCTCAGCTCATTCTGCCCGGCCAGACCGTGACCGGCTGGATCGAGTTCGAGGGCGACCGGGACTGGTACGGGATCCTCATCCTGGGCAACCAGGATGTCATTGTCGAAATCTGGAACGAGGCGCCCTCGCCGGTCGAGTTCATCTGGTTCATGTATCCGCCGAGCTCCACGCAAGTGTACGCGAGCGCGGGCGACGACACCGAAAGCGACGAAAACCTCATTCACATCGTGACCGGAGACGACGAGACGTTCTGGGTGGACGAGAACCACCCGGGGCTCTATGTGTTCAAGGTGAGCGACTACAACCGCAACGACTGGGATACGGCCGTGCCGTATCGCTTCCGGGTCACCCTGTGGCCCCACGGGCCGTAAGGCGGATTTCAATCGCAGGAGCTGGACACCGGGGCAGGCCCGCTGTCCGGGCAAAAACCGAACCGGTTTCTCAAGCAGGAGGCAACCCGATGGAATTGCTCTCGAAAGGCGGTTTCTTCATGTGGCCGATCCTCTTGGTGTCCATGGCCGGCCTGGCCCTGATTCTCGAACGGGCCTTCACGCTCTGGGTCCGCTTCCGCCTGGACGGCCGCGGCCTGCTTGCGGCGGTCCTCGACCGCGTCGACCGGGGCGATTTCCCGGGCGCCCTCGAGGAATGCAGCCGCGCGGCCGGACATCCCCTGGGCCGGGTGCTCCGGGCCGGCCTGCTCAAGGCGCACAGGAGCGACCGGGAAATCGAGATGGCCATGGAGGAGGAGATGCTCAGGGCCATGCCCGCCCTGCGCAAGCGCATCAACTATCTGGCCACCTTCGGCAACATCGCGACCCTGCTGGGTCTTCTCGGCACGATCTTCGGGCTCATCCAAGCTTTCGAGGGCGTCAGCCTGGCGGACCCGGCCGCCAAGCAGGAAATCCTGGCCAAGGGCATTTCCGTGGCCATGCTCACAACGGCCTTCGGCCTCATCGTGGCGATTCCCTGCTTGCTGGCCCATTCGTTCCTGTTCAACAAGTCCACCCAGATGATCGAGGAAATCGAAGAGAGGGCCTTCGCGGTTTACAACAAGATCTCCTCCCTGCACCGGGACCTCGAAAGCAAGGAGACCCGCCTGCGGATGAAGGCGGTCGAAGGCGGAAGGAGGGGTTAGCCGTGCTCGACAGGAAAAAGGGCTTTTTCGCCTTGTCCGGATCGCACGCCCCGCAGGACGATTCCTTGAACCTTATTCCGATCATGAATTTGTTCGTGTCTCTCATTCCGTTCCTGCTCATCTGCGCCGCCTTCTTCAACGTGAGCGTAATCAACGCCTCGGTTCCGGCGATCCAGAAGGAGCGGAGCGACCTGGCGAGCACCGAGGACTCGGTCACCCTGATGGTCCAGGTGCTCCCGACCGGGTATCGGATCTCGGCTTCGAGCGAGACTTTGGACAGAGCCTCCCTGGAGGCTCTGCGCATCGAGATCCCCCGCCAGGGCGAGAAGCCCGACCTGGAGCGCTTCTCCCGGCACCTGGCGGCCTGCAAGCAGCTTTACCCGAAAAGCGACACCATGATCCTGGTGGCCGATCCCTCGATTCTCTACCAGGAACTGATCGAGACCATGGACGCGGCCCGGACCTGGAAGACCTCAGAGGAAGGCCGGGAAATCGTTTCCGAGCTTTTCCCCAACGTCGTGGTCGCCGGGATGCTCTGAGAAGAGCCGGGGAGGACAAGATAGGACGCACCTGGAGCAGGCGAACGGGCAAGAACGGCAGCGGCGCGACCGCCGTGCTCAACATCACTTCCCTCATGGACGTGATGACCATCTTGCTCATCTTTCTCCTCTACCACTTCTCGACCCAGGACCAGAACATCCGGCTCCAAAAGGAAATCGAACTTCCCCGGTCGAGCTCGGAAAAACCTTTCAAGTGGGCGATCAACGTGACGCTGGGCTTGAACCGCCTTCTTGTGGAAGACGAGTTTGTCTGCCCGGTCAAAGACGGCCGCTTCATCGTCGGCTCGGGCGATCCGGAGAAGATCGTCCCCCTGTACAACCGCCTGGTCGCATTAAAAGACTTGGAGAAATACCGCCAGGTGGAGCGCGACGCCGCAGAGCCTGTCGTGATCTTTCATGCGGACAAAAGGCTCAAGTTCGAGACGGTCAATGCTGTCATGAAAACCGCGGCCATGGCTGGATACCCGAATTTCCGGTTCGCCGTCCTGAAACACTGACCGGGCGTCTCGAAAGGACGCGCCATGCCCCAGGGAGGAATTCAGGAAGTGGAAGGCAAAAGGTCGAAGGGAAAATCCGCATTTCCGGACCCCGCTCCTGTCTCGAGCGAGAGATTGCGGCGCCCTCGCAGGATCCTTTCGGTCTCGGCGAGGATCCTCCTGCTCGGCCCTATGGCGGCTCTGGTTCTTTCGACTGGAGCCAGGGCCCTGGCCGGCGAGAGATCTGAACCGTTCGAGCCGCAACAGGCGACAGGGTTCAAGAGGCCCAGCCGCATGGAATTCGACGAGAGGCTCATCATGGGGCAGTCGCTCAAGTCCGGCGCCGTGTATCTGTTTGAACGCAAGGACAGCGAGATCCAGAGCATGCTCCGGATCCGCAAGGACTACCGGAAAGAGCTGCTCGAACCGATCGAGCCGCCCGCTCCTTAGGGCGCGAGGGCCACAACAGGACCACGGACAAAGGGGAACACGGCGTGAGGGGAGACAAGGAAAACGCGACCTGGCCGGCCCAGCCCCAAACACCTTACCAGGGAGAAACCCTGCAGGTGTTCGTCTTCTTCCATGGGCGCTACCTGGGCTATCAGTGCTACGTGCAAGACCGGGTCACCGCCGGGGGCAGGCAGGATCTGGATCTCTATCTGCCGGCCTGCAATCCCGAGGACGGATATTGGTCCTTCGAGATCTGCGGCGGGACCCTTGTCGCCTGGCTGAGCCCATTCGAGGAACGAATCCCTGAAGGCTCCAAACCCGTTCGCCGAGCCGTGGAACCTCTGGACGTGTTTCCTTTGGGCCCGTACCGCCTCCAGGTCAAGATCCTCAAGGCGGCCGGGTTTGTGGATCAGTACGCGGACCTGGCGGCCGAGCCCGTCTGTACCTCTGCGACGACAGCGGAACCCGGCAGGCGGGAGGCGGCCCCACAGGAGCAGGAGTCAATCTGGGAGGATTCCGGGGCGAGCTGCTCGCAAACGCATATCGAGCGAGGTTCCAGAAACGCGCCCCCCTTCAAAGGCACCTATCTCGAAGAGACTCTGGAGGCGCGTCAGACCGAGACTTCACCAGAGCCGCCTGTCGGGCCGCCGACTCATGAGGAGCAAACCCGAATCTGTTGCGAACCGGCGCAATGCACGGCAGAGACCGTTCCGCTGCCCGAGGCTGCTATTGGAGAAGACCCTTCTGGTGCGCTCGCGGTTCTCGATCAGAACGAGGACGGCGAGGTTTTGGTCCCGGAGCCTTCCTGCGACGACCCATGTGAGGAGACTGCCCGGCCGGAGCCCTACTTTCCCCTGCTGCGGGAGATCTTTCGGAGTTGCAAGACCGCGGCGCCCATACCAGATCCGGCCCGCAGGGCTTTGGAGATCGTCCGGTTCCGCGGGAGCGACCTGCGGGATGTGACGTACCTCGAGGGAAAAAGCGCGTACACCCTCCGCAAGGACTGGCCCCGCAGGCTCTGGAAGAAACGGGGTGGGCCTCGCCCGAACTCCCCCTTGGTCAGCCTGGCCGCAGACGGCCGGGCCCTGCTCCACGTTCCGGAGGGCGTGACCGGCAGGCTTCACTCGAAGGCGGGCTCCCGCGACCTTCGGGACCTGGCTGGCCAGGCACGGCCCGGAACCAGCAGCGGCCCCTTCCGGCCAGGTCGACCGGCCGCCCAGGTCGAGCTGGCGCCTGACGCATGGGCTGTGCTCAGAGTCGACCCTGACCGGTACCTCGTCCGGCACGTGGCCCGCAGGCCCGGCCTGCCGACTCAGCCTCTTCGGCCTCGCATGAGCCGGTCCCAGGCGAAGATCCTTTCGGCTTCCATCGTGTCCCACATCGTGCTGATCCTTCTCGTGGGCCTGACCGTGCCCAAGGGCACGGTCGGGGGCGCTACGGTCTCGGACCGGTTCGCCAAGGTGGACCCGACCCTGCTCGAAAAGTTGAAGAAGCCGGAGCCTCCCAAGCCGGACAGGCCCATTGCATCGCCCCTTCCCGCGCCCCAGACGAAGCCCAAGGTCGCTCCGGTGCCCAAGCCTGAGCCGGCCAAGCCTGCCGAGGCGGCGAAGGCCCCAAGCCGTTTCCAGCTGGCTGCTCCGCACAACTCCGGCGCGGAGCGGGCCCCAGAGCCTCCAAAACAAGTGGACGTCGCCCAGACAGGACTCCTCGCGGCCCTCGGTCCGCCGTCCGCCGCCGGCGCAGAAGCCAAGGCTTCTGGCCAGAGCCAGGTTCTGCTTGCCGCTGTGACCAACCTCGACGCCGTCGCCGTGCCCTCGGACTCGACCACGTTCAACCTGGCCGGCATCGCAGGAAAACTCGCCACGTCCGAGATCCAGGTGCCGACCGGAGGCGGGGAAGCCATCCGCACCGTGGGCGCCCAAGAGCTTCTTAAGAACTCGCAGGGCACAGTGGGTGCCCTGGCCTCGAAGGGCACGGGGTCCGGCCAGGTCAAGGCGGTCGTCCGCGAGCCGCCCAAGGCCACGATCTCCATCCGGGGAGGCATGAGCCGCGAAGCGGTCCTGCAGGTCGTAAACGCCCACCTGGACGAGATCCGGGACTGTTACGAGCGGGAGATCCTCCACAACCCCGGCCTCACAGGAAAGATCGTCCTCGAATGGCTCATCCGGGAAGACGGCTCGGTGAGCTACGCCAAGGTCGCGTTCACCAACATCGGCCATTCCTCGGATCTGCACTTGTGCGTTCATGCGCAGGTGACGACCTGGATGTTCCCCAAACCCACGAACGGCCACGAGGTCTTGGTGACCTTCCCGTTCCTGTTCGAGAACATGGGCTTTTGACCCGACCTCTTTCACGAAAGGGAGACATTCCCATGAAAAGCTTGCTCCTGCGCTTCGCTGCCCTTTGCCTGGCCTGCGGTCTGGCCATCCCCTGTCTGCCCGGCCTCCTCGCGGCTGAGGAGGCTGGCTGGGGGGAGGAAGGCCGAATCTACGCTGTCCAGAAAAAGCCCTACCGGCTCAAGCACGAACTTCACGCCTCGGTCGGAGTGCTTCCCATGGACGCTTTTTACAAGGGCGTAACCTTCGGCGGCGGTTACACCTACCACTTCTCCCATCACTTTGCCTGGGAGGTCTTTCAGATCCAGTCTTCCCAGAATGTGGATACCGGTCTGAAGAAGGCCCTTCAGGATCAGTTCTCTGTCGAGGCCAGTTCCTTCCGGGAGGTGGACCTTTTGGCCAGTTCCAACGCGGTCTTCGTTCCCCTCTACGGCAAGGTCGCCTGGCTCAACCGGAGCGTGGTTCGCATGGAATGGTTTCTCACGGCTGGAGGGGGAGTGGCCCAGTACACGGAGTTCGAGCGGGAGGGAGCGTCAGACTACAGCGAAAAAAAGAAATATGAGATCTCGATGAACTACGGCATGGGCATGCGCGTGTTCCTGAGCAAGAGCCTTTCGGTCCGGCTGGATCTTCGCGACTACATGAATTTTGTCGACGGGGTGGATCACGCGGGCTTTTTCGGGCTGGGCATGGCCTGGAACTTCCGGCTGCCCCGGTTCGCCGATCTCGAGGAGGAAAGCGAGGAATGACCGAGGATCGGTTCCCCAAGAGCCTTGCGCCGGACCGACCGGCGAGACCGGAATCGGGCTGCCGCAGGGTGCGGCGGACCGCTCGCGCGCGCACACGCGCACCCGTCCGGGCCGCCCTTTGGCTGCTGCTCCTGAGCCTGCTCTGGCCGGCCTCAGAAGCTGGCGCCTGGTTCTGGTCCAAGAAGGACAAACCCGCAGGCCTGCTTCCCCAGGGACCGGAGGCACTCGGCCCGGCTCTCGAGGATCTCCAGGCGGGCCGCTGGGAGAAGGCCGCGCAAGGGTTCTGGCAGTTCCGTCAGGGCAAGGCGGCTCACGAAGAAGGGATGGCCCTGGCCGGGTTCGGCCTCGCCCGGGCACTGCTCTGCCTCGGGCTCAGGCAGGCGGCAACCGAGTACTTTGTCGACATCGTCCGGGACTCCCTCGACCTGGATCTTTCGATTCGGGCTTTGGCCGAGCTCGAAGCCATCTCCCGTCAGGAGGCGTTCGACGAGGAGACGATCGTCGAGCAGCTCCTTTACGAGAAAGAATTCAGCGCCCTCCCGGATCCCTTGAACGATTTCGTCCATTACTACCAGGCCTGGATGGACTATCGGAACGGCTATCCCTCCTGGGCCGAAACCCATCTGGGAAAAACGAAGGGGGAAACCGTATACGCCCAGCGAGGCCGTATCCTCCGGGCTCTCTGGGCTCTCAAGGAAGGCGACACGGCCCGCTGCAGAAGCCTCCTCGAAGAGCTGCTCGCCAGCCCTCAACTCGATCCTGGGGTGGCGAACGAAGCCCGAAAGGCCCTGGCCCGGGTGCTTTACGAACAGGAGGACTTTGAGGGCGCTTATCGCCTTTACCGCGAGATCGACGCGCCCGAGACGACCCTCGCCGACGTGATCCTCGAGGAGGCATGGGCAAAGTACAGGCAGCAGGACTTCCGCAAGGCCATGGGTCTTCTGGTGGCGTTTTCCGCCCCTTCTTTCCAGAACCTCTTCAAGCCCGAGCAGTACATCTTGAAGGCGCTCATCTACATGCAGTTCTGCCACTACCAGGCGGCCCGCTCGGCCATTCAGGAGTTCGAGGCACGGTACGGGACGGCGATCGAGCGCGTTCGAAACCGCAAGGACCTCTCCGAAGACCCTGAGGCCGCGCGCATCCTCCAGGCCGCTCCCGCCGTTCGCCTGGCAGACGCCCGGCTGCGGGATCTCGCGGCCGAGTCGGCCCGGCTGAAGAAGCTCGCCCTTCCCGACGGGCTGGCCAAGGAGCTCGAGCGCATGTACGGCCTGGAGCAAGCGCGGGCCGAGCGAAGACGGGACCGAGCCTGGGAGAGGGAAATCGAGAACGTGAAAATGGCTTTGTTCGAGGCCGAAGAGCAAATGCACCTGCTCCAGTACGAAGCCGGCGCGAGCCGCTACGAAAGAGTCCGCAGGCTTTACTACGAGGAAGACAAGGAAGAGCAGAAACCGGGCAAGGTGCCCGCTCTGTCCGCGAACACCTATTACCGGTTCCGCGGCGAGTTCTGGACGGACGAACTGGACGACTACAACTTTTTCATCGAGGACCATTGCAGGTCCTCCAAAACCGGGCCCCTCGACTGAACGCGGCCCGGCCGCCAACCCGTTTGGAGGGAATCCGAGACCGGGCGACCCTCTGGAGAGGCTTGAAAGAAATGACCCGTCCCGTGGCGCACGCAACCCGCAAGTCCGATCCTGGGAGTCAGCCCTCGACACCCGCGCCGGCTCCTTTCCGCCGAAAAGCCCGGCCTGCTCCGCAAAAGGCCGTCGAAGCCTTTGGGGCGATCCTGGCGGTCCTTTTCTTGTCTTTAAGCGTTCCGGTGCCAGCCCGGGGAGTCGAGAAAAGCGACAACGCACGCCTCCTCCGCCAGCTCGACCTGGACCTGCAATCCGTCGAAGAGGCCATCGAGGGCACCCGGAGCCTCATCGAAAAGTCCATGCACCGGCCTTACCTGCCGGACCTCTACCTGCGGCTGGCCGAGCTTTATGTGGCCAAGTCCCGAATCCTCTACCACCGAAAACGCATCGAGGATCCCTCGGCCTCCAAAGCCGTTGTGGTCCTGGAAGCCAACCTGCTCAAATCCAAGGCCATCGATCTCTACGCGAAGATCCTCGAGGAATTCCCCGGGTACGCCCAGCCGGACAAGGTCCTGTTCTTCATGGCCCACGAGTACCGGGAGATGGGGAGCTTCGACAAGATGCTCGACACGTACACGAAGCTCGTCGAGCGCTATCCCGAGAGCCCCTATCGGTTCGAAGCCCATCTCATGATCGGCGACTATCACTTCGACGCCATGAACCTGGACAAGGCCGAAGCCTCCTACCGGACGATCCTCGCCGCGCCCGAAAGCCACGTCCATGGCATGGCCCGTTACAAAATGGCCTGGTGCCACATCAACCGCAACCGGTATCCGGAAGCTGTCGAACTCCTCGAGTCTCTGGTGGCCGACCCCCGCTACGACGAGAACAAGACCGAAATCGACGCGTACAAGAAGATGAACCTCCGCCGGGAAGCGCTCATGGACCTCGCCTACTGCTACACCGAGGTCCGCAAGCCCGAGGAAGCCCTTGACTACTTCGCGCGGCTTTCGGACTCGAAGTCCCTGTATCTCGCGGTCCTGGACAAGCTCGGCCAGCGCTATTTCCTGAAGGAAGACTGGCCTTCGGCCGCCAGAGTGTATGCGAAGATCCTCTCCCTGTGCCGGGACACGAGCCGGGCTCCTGAATACGCAGAAAAACTCTTCGCCTGCGCCCAGAAGGCCCAGACCCTCGACAAGCCCGACGAGAACGTCCGGCTCCTGGTCAGGACCCTCTCGGATCTCGAGTACGACTGGCGCATTCCGGACGAGACAAAGGAGAAGTGGAGAAAGGAGCTCGAGCTATACGCCCGGGACATGGCGACCCGCCTCCACGTGCAGGCCAAGGAGAAACAGGACGCCGCGCTCGCCAGCCAGGCGGCCGACGCCTACAAGCACTACCTCGAGTTCTTCCGGGAAGGTGAGTTCTCGCGGGATCTCCTCCACAACCAGGCCGAGGCTCTGTTCCTCGCCAAGCGCTACTTCGAGGCCGCCGGGGCCTACGAAAAACTCGCCTCCGGAGCGGCGCCCGGCGAGGCGGACTTCAAGCGGGACTGCCTCTATGGCGCCATCGTGGCCTACCAGAGGGCTCTCAAAGAGGAGGAAAGCCTGGACGATCTGAAAAAACTCGAGGCCCGCCAGGCTCTCCGGCTGACGGGGAGCCTGTATCTCGCTGCCTACCCCGGAGGCGACGAAGCGGCCGAGGTCGCCTTCAACGTGGCCTGGGTCGCCTACGAACAAGGCGATTACGGAACGGCCCTCGAAGGATTCAAGGATTTCATCCGCCGGTACCCGCAATCCCCAGAGGCCAAGGCCGCGGGCCATCTGGTTCTGGACATCCACAAAAGCCTGGACAACCTCGAGGGGCTCGTCGCGGACGCCCGTTCCCTGCTGTCGGACCCGAAAATCACGGATCCGGGCTTTCGAAAGGAAGTGGAGGCGATCCTGGTCGCCTCCGAGCGGAGGCAGCTCGAAGAACTCACCGTGAAGGTCAAGGACGGAGTGCAAGGTTCCGAGAACGCTCTGGTCGCTCTGGGGAGCCAAGCCAAGGATTCCGGTTTGCGAGAGACGGCCCTTTACAATCTTTTCGTGGTCAGCAAGCAGGCCAGGCAAATCCCAAAGGCTCTGGAGACCGGCCGCCAACTCCTGGAAGCGTCCCCCCAATCCGAACACCGGGGCGACGTCGCATCCACCCTTGCGCACTTCTGCTTCGAGGCCGCCGATTTCGCAGGCGCCGCTTCTTGGTCCGAAAGAGCCGCCCAGGCCGTCAAGCCTGAGGACCAAGGGGAACACTGGCTCAGGGCAGCCAAACTCCACGGCTGGATGGGCGAAGTCCAGGCTTCGATCGTAAACTACCGCAAGGCCCTTCCGCTTCTCGGCTCCGAAAAACGGCTCCAGGCCGAAAAGGACCTTCTTGAACAGCTCGAGGAAGCAGGGGACTGGCCGGCCACGGCCGAGCTTTGCGCCTCGCTGATGGCCGAGGAGCCCGGAAAGCCGCTGTGGGCAGTTCGATACGGAACCGCTCTCGCCCGGCAGGGCAAGGCGACCGAGGCCTCCGGGGCTTTCGAGAACGCCCTGGCCCTGTGGAGCCAGAAGTCCGGGCCGGCCGCTGACGGGTCCGCGGAGGACAAAGCCGCTGTTGCGGAGGCTCGCTTCCGTCTGGCCGAGCGCGACCTGGAGTCTTTCCGTTCAATCTCTCTAAAGGCAGGCGCGCTCGACAACAGCGTGGTGCAAAAGAAGATAAGCTCTTTGCAGGCCCTCGAAGCCGCAAGCCTGGAGGTGGCTCAGATCGCGAGCCCCCGCTGGACCATCGCGTCCCTGGATCTGGCCGCCCGGGCGAACGAAGATCTGGTCTCCTTTCTGCTGGCCACCCCGATCCCGGCCGACCTGACCCTGCCCCAGAAACAGCAGTACGTGCAGCTCCTCCAGGAAAAGGTCCAGCCTTACCGGGACAAGGCCCGCCAGTACAGGCAAGCCGCTCTCGAAAAAGCGTATGACCTGGGGATCTTCTGTCCGGAGGTGCTCGCTTGTCACAACTCCCTGCATCCGGGCCAGTCCCTGCCGGCCATTGCCCGCCGCCAGGCCCTGAGCCGAGGCTCGGGAGCCAGCGAGACCCAGCCGGCCGCCGCGCTCCTCGAGAAACTCTACGGAGACCCCGGCAACGCCTCGCTGCTGCTGCCGCTCGCTTTCGCCCACGCCGCCGAAGGAAAGCCGGGCCTTGCCTCCTTGGTGCTGCTTAGGCTCCTGGAAAAGAGTCCGCGCGAGGCCAGAGCCGAAAACCTGCTGGGCCTTCTGCACCTCTTGCAGGGCCGCGACCAAGAGGCGCACGCCTGTTTCCGCGCGGCTCTGGAATTCCATCCGGGGCTCGCCGAAGCCAAGGCGAACCTCGTCGTCCTGTACTCGGTCTACGGCAACGACCGGCTGGCCAAGGCGACTCTCGACGATCTTGCCGCGCAGCAGGCTCTGGCCACGCTCGATCCCAAAGCCGTGCACCCGGATTTTCCCTCCTTCGCCTCCCGATTCAGCGCCGTGGCCTTGGAGGGCCCATCCAAAGGGGGAGCGCCGTGAAAACGCAGCGGGCCTTGGCGCTCCTCGGAATCCTCGTGCCGCTCCTGCTGCTGGCCGCTGCCGGCTGCGGCACAGGCGGCTTGAGCGGCGATGCGGACATGGGCACGGGGTCCGGGAGCGGGGGAAGCGGCGGGCCGTCCGGCGGAGGCGGTTCGGGCGACTGGACCGTGAGCGTCGTGGACACCAACGGGAACGCCGGCTCCCAGAACACTCTGCGCATCGATCCTTTCGGCAGACCGCGCGTCGCCTACTTCGCCGGGGCCGATCCCATTTTCTGGATCCGCGAAGCCTCCTTTGACGGATGGACTTGGGACATCGAGACCGTCTACGAGACCGATACGCCGACCGGCTGCACTTTGGCGATCGACCAAGCCGGGCAATCCTTCATGGCCTTTGTGGGAGGCGGCCGCCAGCCCCTCTACTACTGGCCGTTTCAATCCGACCTCCTTCTGGCCTCCCGAAGCGGCGGGGCCTGGCAGTGGGAACCTGTCGATGAGGCCGGAGTGGTGGGCCTTTGGGCTTCGGTGGCTTTCGACCGTTTCGGCCGAGCCGGGATCAGCTATCAGGATCTGGGCAATGGGATCGACTATGTGGACTTCCACTTGAGAGACTTGAAGTTCGCCCAAGAGACGGCCGACGGATGGGCCGTCGAGACCGTGGAAAAGGATGGGGGCGGCTACTACACGCAGCTCGTCTTCGACGAAGACGGCCAGCCCGCCATTGCTTACTGCGGCAACCTCGACGGAGACGTTCAGCCGGTCCGTTTCGCCCGGCGCGGGGACTCTGGCTGGCAGTTTCAGACGGTTGACGGGGTCGGCAAGTGCTCCGAGGCGAGCCTTTCGCTGCGGGCCACACCCGCAAACGGGTTCGGCCTGGCCTATTACGACGACCGCTTCCAGGATCTCAAGTACGCCTCCTTCTTCGGCGGCGTCTGGCACCTGGAAACCGTCGAGGCCCACAATCAGGTCGGCAAGTACTGTTCCCTGGCTTACGATGCCGACGGCCAGCCGGTCATCAGCTACTATTACTGCGGCCGGTCGACCGACCAGGATTGCCAGGGCGGAGGCGATCTGCGCCTCGCCCGCAAGACCCAGACCGGCTGGACCGTGGAAACCGTGGACTCCGAAGGCAACACGGGCCTCTTCACCTCTCTCGCCTTTGCGCCGAGCGGCCAGGCCTTCATCGCCTACCAGGACAAAACCCTCGTCGCCCTCAAGATCGCCGTGGGGAGATAAGGCCGCAGTCGCAAGCCGACCGCCCATTAGCCCTCGATCCTGCTGCTGGCTCGAGGAACAACCCGAGCCCATATTACACCCTATATCCAGAGCCACCATTTCCGGTTCCAAGTGTTCGCCGAGAATCTTCTGCAGGTCCCCGGCCAGGCGGCGAATCCTCGCAAAAATGAGACAGTCCTTAGCAAAAATAGAACGCCTTGAGAGCGACAAAAATATCTCTTGACAGCCGAACTTTTCGGGAGATAGCATGACAATCACTCCAACCTGACTTTCTCCCTTGGCAGAGTTTTGCAAATCTCTCATTCCTTCAAGGATAGGCTCCTATGAGCCGCTTCCCCAAGAGGAGCGAGGAGGACTTCTTCCCTCTGGCGCCCTGTTCAGCGATAACGAGCGATCCTGCTGAACACGGCCGGGTGGCCTTCTCTGACCAAGTCGGCAACAGCGGCGAGAACCTTTCACACGACTGGGATGTGCTTCTACACGAATCATAACTCGAAAACAGAAAGGGAAAGCCATGAAAGAAGCGATGAAAAGGGGAACTCCTCTCTTGGTTCTCCTCATTTTCGGAGTCCTGATCTACGGATGTCCGCCCCCTCCGGAGACCGCAACGGTCAACCTTTGCCAGAAGGACCCGGCTACATGGGAATGCACCGCGGGCAAAGCGACCGCGACCCTCACCTATCAGAAAACCGGAAATCCCGACTTCAGCTTCACGCTGAGCGCCCAGGGTCTGGTTCCGGATACGGCCTACCGGCTGATTTATTACGTTGATACCTACAGTCCATGGAGACCGGGGAAACCGGCGGGCATGTGCCTGTCGGACGTTTTGCAGCCATCTTCAGACGGGACTTTGACCATACAAGGCACTGCGCAAACCGGAGACCTGCCATGGCCTGAGGACCTCAATTGCCCGACCGGCGCAAAGATCTGGCTCATCACCGACGCAGACGCGAACTGCGCCGGGCCGACAATTATGACCCGCTGGAATCCGAATTCCTATCTCTTCGACGCGACTGCCGCTGACCTGGTCCTGTTCGACGACCTCACGCAGGCAAACCAGCCTTGCAACGAGGCTCCGGTGGCGGACGCAGGGGATGATCAATCGGTCGATCTGGGAAGCCTCGTCGCCCTGGACGGCAGTGGAAGCAGCGATCCCGATGGTGATCCGCTTACGTATTCTTGGTCTTTCGTCTCCAAGCCCGCCGGGAGTACGGCAACCCTTTCCGACCCGGCCGCGGTCGGTCCGACGTTTAAAGCGGACAAGGAGGGAATCTACCAGGTGAACCTTGTCGTCTATGACGGAAACAAAGAGAGTGCGCCGGATACGGTCATTGTAACGGTTGCAGCCCCCACTGAGACAGTTAACCTTTGCGAAAAAAATTCGTCTTGGCAGTGCAAAACCGGGGGTGCGACAGCCACTCTGACGTACAATACGATCGGAAACCCGGATCTCAATTTCACATTGGCCGCACAGGGGCTGCAATCATCCACGAATTACACTCTGGTTTATTACCCTGACAAAGAATCAGAGTGGCCCAGGACAGGTATCATTTGCCTGGGAGCCGGCACGCCAATGGGTGACGGCACGCTCACTCTGACCGGAACGGCGAGTCCTGGCGACCTTCCCAAATCTTACGACACGAACTGCAGTGTACCCGGAGCAAAAATCTGGCTCGCACCGACATCTTACGTGAACTGCGCTGCAAGCCCTCCTCAGTTTTTCGGCTGGTGTAGCCCAGGCGCCGGTTGTACCCAAATTCTTTTTGACGCAACGGATAGCGACTGGATCACCTTTGACGACCTTTCGGACCCCAACGTGTGTTTGCCCTGATCTTGATTTGCAGGGCAGAAAACCCAAAGCCCGGGGGGCAAGCCATGCAAGTCCTCGAGAAAGTCCAGTACCGACCTCCCTAAGCGGAGCTGCATTCTGAGAGGGCCCGCGAATTTCTTGAGCAACGTTTTTTCTCGCATGGTTTCTTTGTGTCTCCATCTTAACACGAACAAAGAAGGAGGGGAGCCATGAGAGTGTATGCATTGTTGGCCGTGATCCTGTCTGTAGCCCTGCTTCTCGGATGCCAGCCAGCTGAATGGAAAACCGTCCATCTCTGTCAAAAAGCAGATGCCTGCGCCGGCCCGCCTCCCTCGGGAGACTGGGCCTGCGACATAGCCGGGAAAGATGCCCTTTTCGGTTATGACCCTAGCGGGCCGACGTTCATTTTTCAAGCAGTGGGCTCTGTGCCCAACCCCTTGACAGAATACGTCGTGGTCTATTACCCGGATCCATGGCCGGGCGAGGGCCTCATCTGTCTGAGCGATCCCGTTACCTCAGGGGAGGACGGCTCGATTACGGTGGAAGGCAACATTGCAATTTACACAGACCTGCCTATTTCCACCGACGCCAATCTTACGGACGGCGCCAAAATCTGGCTCGTGCCGAAAGATATGGTGGACTGCGCAAACCATAAGATGGCCAACTGGAACGATTGTCCCGGCATCCTGTTCGAGCAAGACATAAACTACCGCGTGTTCTACACCTACGTCCCCAACCCTTAATCTATTCTTCAAGAAAGGATAGGGCAAAACTACAAGATTAAGAGTGCCCGAGCCCTCCCTCGCGGGGCCTACGAAAGGGGCAGGGGTTGCTGGCTCCTGCCCCTTCCTAGTATCCGCACTCCGTGCACCCATCTCCAGGGATGAGAAAAGGACAGGAGCATGAAAACCCTCTTTGCTGCGGCGACGGCCCTTTTGGTTTTCGTTTCTGTTGCACAAGCCTCTACCATAACCCTCGCACCCGTCGAGAGGGGCATGGAGTATATCTACCCCGAACCAAACGGTTACCAGCTTGCCTCGGTAACGGTTGAATACGAAGCCTTGAACGATAATTTCAGAGCGCGCCTTACCGGCACCGGACTTAAGCCGAATTTTACCTACCAGGTGAAACTCGAGGCGATCCCGGCTTGCGCGGGCGGCAACGACGAGACCAACGAAAAAATCGGATATTCCGGAAGATGGACCTGCCTGGACTGCGAAAGCTCTCCGGCCGGAAACAACCGGACGGATGCGCAATACGAGGCGAACAAGCTTCTTCCTGACGATGATCCCAACAAAGAGTGCATTGCAGGCTACCTCGTCTTCGATTACATCGTAGCGGACTCTAACGGAAATGCGGACGCCTGGCTCGAGACCGACGCAAGCTACCACGTCCTCTGGTGCGGTCCGGTGCCGGGCAGCAATGCGTATCTGGAATCCGGATACACCCCGCCAGGCTCTTATTGCCAGGACGGCAAGTACTGCACCTTCGAACACATTGCGCCGGAAATCGAGCGGCCCCGGTTCAGCCGCCTGCCTGAGGGACTGTATAGGGATCTTCGGTTCGTTCTTACCGAGGAGAGCTTCCACCAGAACTGCGGCACCTGGTGCTCGGTCCTGGCTGGAGAGGTTCTCTTCGAAATCGACCACGAGTACGACGCCGATGCGGACGGCTGCATCAATGTGATCGACCCGAATCCCGACACGCCAAGTCCCGACTCCGACAGCGACGGATACGGGGCCGACTGCGACTGTGACGAGGGGAACGAGACCGTCAACCCGGGATCCTTCGAAGGATCGAACTACGGGAAAACCTGTTCCGACGGTCTGGACAATGACTGTGATGGCAGCGCAGACATGCAGGACAAAGCCTGTGAAGCTTCGTCGTTCTGGACCGAAACCGGCACCGCAGAGGCTTCCGTTTTTCGGGGCGCAACCACCCCGTCCCACATCGCCAACCGGCTGGCGGTCCTTCTCTTGCCGCTGGGAGCAATCCTGGTTCTGAGGATCCTATCCAGACGCAAAGGCCGATAACCGCTTTCCGGGATCGCCTCGCCCGGACGTTTTCTATGCGTTTGGGGTCGAGAGTTACCGCCGTGCCGGGCGAAGGGATCCTCTGCATCGGTGCATAGGCAACCTTGGGAGGGCAAGTCGGGAGGAAGCGGATCGATTGAGGCAGGGGGTTCGTAAGTTGAGGAAGTTGGGGCATGTGGAAGATGCCTTGGCGGATTATGGGGAGGGGGGGAGAGCGGGTTTTCGCAAGGGGTTGTGGCTCTGCAGCAGTCGTTTCCGCAAGAGGCTCCAGTCTGGTAAGCTCCTTATTGGCCGTTGGAGCGAGGAGGAGCTTTCCCCATGGGCAGAGAGAAGGAGCACCGGCAGAGGCTCCGGTGCCAGGTGCAATCGGTACTGGCCAAGACAGCGGAGCGGCAAATTGCGGGGGAACAAGTTCAAGGCCGGCCTGCCGGGCCACGTCAAGGGGCTTCTCGCCCCGCGTCTCCGAGACATGCCCTCTGGATTCGGCGAGCAGAAAGAGAATTGGAACGCAAGCTCGGTCTACGAAGAAATGGGCACCAAACCGCTGGTTGCTGATGTTCCCCCGCGTCGGGTTAACAAGTCGCGCCTCGTATAATCCTCTTGACTGCCTCCGGTCCGATTCGTGAGAGTTTCGGCCGTTTCGATGTGGCGTTTTTGGAGTCAAACGAGAACGATACCAGCTCAGTCCCTGAAGCGCGTGCGCTTGGTTGCTGGCGTGAGCTGCCGTCTTGCGGGCGCGCGATCCGAAAGATACGCCGGGCGTGGCCCTCCGGACCGGTCTTTATTCCCTCGAAGCGCTTACCGGGACCGTCAGCAGAGGGATGTCGATGCGGTGGCGCAGCGCCTCAACCGTGGTGCCGTGGACGATGTCGCCGACCCCCCGGTGGCCGTGGCCGCCGACCACGAGCAGGTCGGGCCTGTGCTCCTGGACGAGCGCGGTCAGCTCGGCAGCCGGGTCGCCGAAACCCAGGTCGTAGCGGGCTTCGACGCCGAGCTCGGCTAACTCGTCGACAACCCTTTCGAGGCGTACCTGATCGCCTCGCGCCTCGTCGTCGAGCAGATCCTGGCCCAGCATGCGCGCGCCGGTCGATTCCACGACATGGAGGAGGAGAACGCGGGCGTTTTTCCCCAGGGCGCGGGCCGCCATCACAGCATAGGAAAGCACTGCGGTGTCCGCGGGTGTGAAGTCGAGCGCGACCGCTATATGGCGGGGCGGCCCGGGCGGCCTCACAGCCGGCATCGCACCGGCGCCGTGCACGCCCTGGCTCTCGGCCACGGGAAGGCCTCCAAGGCGCTGCAGGGCCGGAACCACCGCGACGTATCCCAGAAGCGCCGCAAGCCCAACGCCCGCGGGCACGACCGTCGCCCACACCAGCCAGGCCCACTCGCCGCTGGCCCGCAGCCCGGCGCCGATCTCGTCCCAGGCCAGCTTCAAGTTCAGGCCGACGATCACGGCGGCGACCATCCATGAGGCCGCCTGAGCGAGAGGCCTGAGGGCGTACTGGCCCATCCAGCGACGGTCGGACACCAAGTGGACGAGAGGGATGACGGCGAACGAAAGCTGGAGGGAAAGGACGACCTGAGAAAGGATGAGCAGCTCGCCGGTGCCGCTCTCTCCGTAAAGCGAGATCGCGGCCACGGCGGGCACGATCGCCAAGGCGCGGGTCGCAAGGCGGCGCACGATGGGCCGCAGCCGGATCTGGACGAACCCCTCCATCACGACCTGGCCCGCAAGCGTTCCGGTGAGAGTCGAAGATTGGCCCGAAGCGATGAGCGCAATCGCGAACGCGACCGGCGCGAGCCCGCTCCCCAGGATCGGTTCGAGCAGGCGGTGGGCGTCCTGAATCTCTACGACGTCGTGAAGTCCCGAGTGGTAAAAAGTCGCCGCTGCCATCACCAGGAGCGCAGCGTTGACGAAAAAGGCGCCGTTCAAGGCGACGAAGGAGTCGATGACGTTGAAGCGAAAGCCCGAGCGGATGCCGGCCGGCGTGTGGACGATCCGCCTGGATTGGACAAGCGCCGAGTGCAGGTAGAGGTTGTGCGGCATCACGGTCGCTCCGAGGATCCCGATGGCGAGATAGAGCGCCCCCTCGCCGGGAAGCGAAGGGAGGAAGCCCGTCGCGATCGGCGCGACCGATGGCCTGGCCAGCACGATTTCGATGCCCAGGCAGGCGCCGATGGTGGTGATCAGGACGACGACGAAGGCCTCCATCATGCGGACGCCGCGGCTGTGCAGCAAGAGCAGGAGGAACGTGTCCAAGGCGGTGACGAACACGCCCACCAGAAGGGGCAGGCCGAAAAGCAATTGCAGCCCGATGGCGGATCCGAGCACCTCGGCCACATCGCAGGCCGCGATCGCGATTTCAGCCAGGATCCAGAGAGAGGCGGCGACCCGCCGGTCGAACATGGCCCGGCAGGCCTGGGCCAGATCCATCCGGGCGACGATGCCGAGCAGGGCGGACAGGCTCTGCAAGAGCACCGCCATCAGGTTCGACATCAGCAGCACCCAGAGCAGTGCGTAACCGAACTTCGATCCTGCGGCGATGTCGGTCGCCCAGTTGCCGGGGTCCATATAGCCGACACTGACCAGGTAGGCCGGGCCCACAAAGGCGAAAAGACGACGCCAGAACGAAGGTTGGCGCGGCACCTGAACGCTGTCGTGCACCTCGGACAGCGAACGGGACGGTGTTGCGCCTGCCCGGACTTCGTCGTTCATGTCGCTCCCGCGGTATGGCCTGCGGTTCGAATGGGACAAAAAACACAATAGAGAATACGAAGCGGCGTGTCAAGAAATAGGGCTCCGTTGCCGACATCGGAGCCACGACCGAGTGCGACGCTCCGCCGCGCCTCCGAGGTCGGGGCCCGTTTGTTGTTGCATTGAACCCTTGAAGCGGCTATGATGCCTCGCCGTCAAGAGGGAACGACCGAGCAGCCGTCCTCCGGGGTGTGTTCATTCTCCATTTGCGAGGCGGACCGAGTACCGACTGTTTCGCGGGTGCGTGCAGCTTTGAGAATCCTCCTGTTCCTGCTCCGCTTCCAGCTTGCGCCGATTCCGGCCGGAGGGCTTGCCCGTGCAGGCTTGCGGTGTCCGCTCACGGCGATGCTTTTCGCGTTCGCTCTGATCCTCGGCCTTCCCGCCCGGGAAAGTCATGCCGAGGAGAACCCGTCCTTCGGGAATGTGGAGAAGCCGGCAACAGACTCGCCGCCACCGAGTAGCTGGTCCATGCTCCTTCTAGGCGGCGCCATGAGAGAGCACAAGGACGACGTTTTTCTCCGTTACGGAATCGCGGGCTTCGAGCACACATTTTCCGACCGCTTTTCAGGGCTTGTGGAGCTCGTCCGGTACGACGTCAAGCAGGAACCGGGCGGCACCACGGACGGCCTCGGGCTGAACCTCCTGGCCGGCCTGAACCTGTACCGCACCGAAAGGATCGTCTTCTTTGGTGCAGCCGGCCTGGGGATGGCCGACTTCGAGCGCCGCATGCCTCTTCCGGACGGCACGCATTTCAATTTCACCATTCACGGCAGGCTCGGGTTGCGGTGGCTGCTCGGAGATCGGTTCTCGCTCCAGGCCGCGGCCCAGTACATGCACCTGTCCAACGCGGACATGGAGGGGGAAGCGCGCAACCCCAGTTTCGACGGCTTCGGAGGTTACGGCGGCCTGGTCGTGAGGTTCTGAGGGTCTGCTGCTGGCAAGCGGGGGGAAGGTCCAGGTCGAAAACAGGGCTCTTCTGCTTTGGATCCAGAGAGGACCTTGACAAACGGCATGTCACGAGCCTGAAAATCTGAGTCTATCCGGGCTGCCCGGCATGAACCCCGATCCTCGCACCTTCGTCTTCGGGGCGCTCGTCGCCTTCAGCCTCGTCTCTCCTCTTTCGATCGCCGCGACGAACGCGGCGTGGGCCGCAGCGCTGTTTTTCGCGCTGGTGGATGCCTTCCTTCGCCGCAAGAGCGGACTCGGTCTCCCCTTCCGCCGAACCGATCTCGACCCGGCCGTGGGGCTTCTGGTTCTCGCTTCTTTCCTGAGCGTGTGGACCTCTGTGGCCCCGATGGCCAGTCTCAAGGAATTCCGGTCCCTCGGCCTCGTCGTGGTGTATTACCTCTTCGCCTGGTATGCGCGCGATGAAAAGGCCCGGAGGATTCTCCTGGCGTGTCTCGTCGGCTCGGCGAGTCTGGCGGCTACATACGGCATCGTGCAGTCCTATACGGGATGGGACTTCCTCGGCCATTTCGATCCCTCCACCGGAAAGGCGAGCGGGTTTTTCAGCCTGCACCTGACGTTCGGGGAATATCTGCTCATGACCGCGTGCGTCGCAGGCGGCGCGGGACTCTGGAAGGACGACGCGCCCGCCCGCGCCTTGCCGCGCGCCGTCTGGCTGGCCGCGGCGCTGCTCATGGCGTTCGCGGTGCTCAGGACCGGCGCAAAGGGCCCGTTCCTCGGACTGCTTGCAGGCATCGTCGTCCTTCTGGCCGTGAAAGGGAAAAAAACCGTGCTGCCGGGCCTGGCTGTTCTCGTCCTGCTGGTGCTCCTCCTGCTCACCCTTGCCGGCGGCTCTCCGCTTCGCACCGCCCGGGAGCTTTTTGGCGTGGACGCGTCCGAGGCCGCGGGGCCGGCTGCCTCGAACACCCAAAGACTTTTCATGTGGTGGGCCGGCTGGCGCGTCTCGGCAGGCCACTTGTTCACCGGCGTGGGTCTCCACGGAGTCGACGCGGTCTATCCCGCGTTCCGGCATCCCCTAGCCCGGGAGCCGAACCAGTGGCACCTGCACAATAACTTCGTTCAGCTCGGAGTCGAGACCGGGCTGTTCGGCCTGGCCGCGTTCCTTTGGTTCCTCGTCCGCGCGATTCAAAGCGCACGGGCGAGGCTGCGAGCCGATCCGGCCGCCCGGGACCGGGGACTGGCCGCAGGGGTGCTGGCCGCTCTGGCGGGATTCCTCGTGAGCGGCCTGACAGAATACAATTGGGCGGATTCGGAGGTGCTCCTTTGCCTTTACATGCTCCTGGGTCTCCTGAATGCGACACCCGCAAGGGCGGCCTCGCGTGCCGCCGCGCCGGATGCGGGAGAACCGGGCGAGCAAAAAGGGCAGATCGGCTCCTCTACCCAGGTCCCGCTCCAGGAGCGGGTCTTGGTCGCACTCGTTGTCGCGCCGGTCCTTGCGGCATTCTTCTTCTGTGGCGGCGGACCCGCCGGCGGAAGAACGCGCTTGCTCGAGGCCGCAGCGGCGTGCGGTCTCGCCTTCCTGGCCGTCCGGGCACGAGCGCCCTGGAGCGTGGGACGCCGCCGCCTCGCGGGTACGCTTCTGGCCTTTGCGGGGTATCACCTCACGAGGCTTCTCTGGATCGATCCGGGGTCGCCGGCAGCCTGGCTCCTTCTGCTTTCAGCGGCAGCCGCCGTGGGCATGGCCAGTCTGCCCTGGGGCCTGCTTCCCCCTGCTGTCAGGGGTCTGCGAAGTCCGAGTCAGGACGGCCCGACCCGTCTCGATCTGGCGGCTTTGACAGCTCCACTTCTCTGGGCCGCCGTCGGCTTGGGTACGAATTTGCTCCTCGGTGCCGCAGAAGTAGAGCAGAGACTTGTGGATCCCGCGTCGAGAAGGCTTCTGGCTGCGTGCGGCCTGACGTTCGCCTTGTATGGAGCCGGCCGGTTCCTCCTCTCGGAAGACAGGTGGAGCAGAACTCTCCTTGCGGCTACCGCCGGGTGCCTGTTTCTGGCAGCCCTCCGGGGCTGAGCCGCCCGACCGGAAATTCCCTCGAGCCTGGAGCGGCCCGCCTGTCGGTCATAGGGATTGAGCTTTTCTCAGAAGAGGTCTATCTTTTCTCGCCGACGTCGCGGGATTCCGGGACGGAACCCGGCCAGTGGAATCGCCCTTCGAACGGAGCAAGGAACGATGACAAAGCCGAAAATCGCCATTCTGGGCACGGGGTATGTGGGTCTCGTCGCTGCGGCTGTCTTTGCGGAAAGGGGGTTCGATGTCCTGGCCTCCAGTCAGGACAAAGAAAAGGTGGACTCCATCAACCGCGGCAAGGCTCCTTTCTACGAGAAAGATCTGGACGCGATCGTGGAGAGCACGGTGCGAGCCGGAAGGCTCAAGGCCGTTTTGGGCCGTCGCGAGGCGGTTCTTCAATCGGACATCTTCTTCATCGCGGTCGGCACGCCGAGCCTCATGAGCGGAGAAGCGGATCTTCGTCTCGTCAAGGAGACTGCGGCTGCGATCGGCGAGGCCTTGCGAGAAAAGAAAACCTACTGCCTCGTCGTGGCCCGGAGCACCATCGTGCCGGGAACCACCCGAAACGTGATCCTCCCTTTGCTGGAGAAGCACTCGGGGAAAAAGGCGGGCGAGGATTTCGGCCTTTGCATGAGCCCGGAATTCCTGCGCCAAGGCGCAGCCGTCCACGACACCCGCAATCCGGACAGCGTGGTCATCGGCCAGCTCGACGCCAGGAGCGGGGATTTCCTGGAGAGTTTTTGCCGGCAGGTCTACGCCGGGCAGGACGTGCCGATCCTCAGGATGAACCTCGAGAGCGCCGAGATGGTCAAGTACGGCCGCAACACGTTTCTGGCCATGAACATCTCCTTCATCAACGAGCTGGCGCGCATCGCCGAGACGATCCCGGGCATCGACATCTACGAGGTGGTCAAGGGGATCGGGGCGGACTGGAGAATCAACCCCGCCTTCCTCAACGCCGGGTGCGGGTACGGCGGCTCCTGTTTCCCCAAGGACGTCAAAGCCCTCATTTCCTTCGCCAGGCTCCGGTCCGTGCAGCCCCAGCTGCTGGAAACAGTGGAGGAAGTCAACGAGCAGCAGGCGATCCACGTGGTGGCCATCGCCAAACAGGAATTGGGGGGATCTCTCAAAGGCAAGCGGGTGGCCCTGCTGGGGCTCGCCTTCAAGCCGGGCACGGACGACATGCGCGAAGCCCCTTCCATCAAGGTGGCGAATCACCTCTACGCCCAGGAAGCGGACATCGTGGCCTACGACCCCAAGGCCATTCCAAACGCGCGAAACCGGTTCATCCGCGATACCATCAAGATTTCCTATGCGAACTCCGTGGAAGAGTGCCTGACCGGCGCCGACTGCTGCATCCTGCTGACCGAATGGGACGAATTCAAGAAGCTCACGCCCGACATCTTCAACCGGTGCATGAAGAGATCCGTCATCGTGGACGGCAGAAGGATCTGGGACGAGTCCTTCCGGAAGAAGGTCGCCTCCTACCGGGGGATCGGCCTGGGAAGCAACAATGCTTACGCGTCCGAGCATACGGTGCTCTTCAAGCTCGGAGACCAGCTCATCCAGGCGGGCTTGATCACGCCCGAACAACTGCAAAAAGCCCTGGAGGAACAAAGCAGGTCCGGGGGCCTGATCGGCGCCAATCTCATCAAGCTGGGCTTCCTGACCGAACAGGCGCTTCTGGACTTTCTCGGCAGGCAGTACGGCATCTCCAGGACGAACTGACTTCGAGGCTTCTCCTGAGATGTGAACGGACCCACTGGGAAAGCTGCATGGGTCTGCCGACGCGCTCTGACGGTCCTACGCCTCTGACGGTCCTATCCCTTACGGTCCTATCCGTAAAATGAAGGACTGACCCCCCCTTCCCGCGCACTTCGATGTCATGACGCCTTGACATCGAAATGTCATACGGCTACTCTTCCTCCTGGAGGTGATCCCCATGAGTGAGCCCGCAAAGCGTTCGACGGTCTATTTCGAGCCCGAACTACACAGAGCACTTCGGATCAAGTCAATTCATACGCGCCGCAGCCTTTCCGAGCTCGTAAATGATGCCGTTCGGGCGAGTCTCCGAGAGGATGAAGAAGACCTTGCCGCTTTCGAGGAACGAGCGAGCGAGCCGACCATGCGTTACGAGGACCTTCTGAAAGATCTGAAGGCCCATGGCAAGATATAGGCTCACCTTCAAGAGATCCGTCGCCAAGGATCTTCGAGACCTTCCGAAAAGGGATGTGACTCGCATCCTAAAGTGCTTCCGGGCCCTGGCAGAAGATCCACGCCCCCCGGATTGCGAGAAGTTATCCGGACAAGAAAGGTACCGGGTCCTTCAGGGTGTGTACCGGATCCTCTATGAAATTCAGGATGATTTACTTGAGATCCTGGTTGTGAAGGTCGGCCACCGCCGCGACGTCTACAGAGGCAGCTAACATGCGGCGCCCCCGCCGAAGCTTGGCTGCCGGCGCGCTCTGACGGTCCTATCCCTTACGGTCCTATCCGTAAAATGAAGGACTGACCCCTCCGGGTCGCAGGATCCTCATGGCTCGCTGCCAATCCGAGCGATCCACGGCTTTGAGCAGAACCGCGGCCGCCAGGTACAGGCCGAGAGCGAGCGGGATCCCGAGCGCCAAGGGAGGCCTGACCGTCCCAACGCAAACAAGAGCCGCAGCCGCGGACAGGGCCGGCCGCCAGGACTGAGCGGCGAAGGCGCGAGCCACGGGCCTAAGGGCCGGCCTGAGCCAGAGGATCGGCAGGCAGGACAAGAGAGCCACGAAGGTGGCGACGGCCGCGCCGTTTCCGCCTCCGAGGGCGTCCTGCCGCGGGATGAGCAGGGCGTTGAGACCCACGTTCGCCGCGGCCATGCACAGGGTCATGAGGACCAGCGTGCCCCGGCAGCCCAGGGCGATCGCCACAGAGGCGGCCACGTGGGCCACGGCGAACAGGATCGCCGACCAGCAGAGGATCCTCAGGGCGGACGCTCCATCTGCATAGGAGGGGCCAAAAACCGTCGTAAGGATCTCGGCCGGGTACAAAGAGAGCACCATGACCAGGGGGAGCAGCGCCAGGGCCAGGGTTCGAAGCCCCGCTCCATAGATCCGGGCAAGGTCCTCGCCCGGAGTCGCTGCGGCCCGACTGAGCAGGGGAAACAGCGACGCGGTCACGATGGCCGGCAGGATGTTCAGGGCCTCGCAGCACTTGACGCCCACCGAGTAAAAACCGAGCTCCCGGCTGCCCCGCATGGCCTCGAGCATCACCTGGTCGATTCGCATCACGATTTGGGCGAGCATAAGCCCGAGGGCGATCGGCAGGGACCGCGCGAGGATCCGCCGCATGGCCCGTCCTCGAAAAAAGCCGATGCGCGGCCTGAGGAGCTTCCTGCCCCAGAGGACCGTGAGAAACGCAACCGCGTATCCAGGAAGAACCAAGGCCACGAAGACTGCGGCCAGACTGCCCTTGCACAAGACCACGATCACGACAAGAGCCACGAGAAGGGCCCTGCCCAGAGCGTCCAGGAACGCGGACAAATGGAGCCGCAGCGTGGCGAAAAAGGCCGCGCCGTAAAGCGTCAGGGGCGCGATGAGAAGACCGGATGCCGAAATCGCCACCAGGCCGAGCCGCTCGCCCCGGATGCCGACCACCCAACCCACGAGCAGGGAACCTGCGAAGGCCGCGAGAGCCAGCCAAGCCTTGAGGCCGATGGCGCTCCCCAGAGCGTCCGCCGAGCCCGCCAGATCCCTGGAGGCCTCGCGGATCACATGGATGTCGATCCCCATGTCCGCAACGAGGATGAAAAACCCCACGTAGGCGCACACGAAGGCATACTCGCCGAACCGCTCCGGCCCGAGATATCGGGTCAGGATCATCGCGACGACGAAGGCGGTGAGCCGGTTGAAGACCTGAGCCGCGAAAAGAGCGGCCGTGTTCGCGGCCGTGGCGCGCAAAAGGTCCGCAGGCCAGGCTGCCGGCGGCGCAGGCGGTTGGCCGGTGCGGCCCGCTCCGTCCCTGTCCGTCGCCGGTCCGGCTCTCATGGGCGGCCGCTCCTTGGAGGAACATCGAGGGACCGGATCAGGGCCTCTATGCCTGCAAAGGAATCCTCGGCTGCGAGCCTTTCGAAAGCCCTTCTCGCCGCGGCGCCGATCCGGCCCGCACTCGCCGGATTCTCGAGAAGCCAAGAGATTCCGACCGCCATTCCTTCCACGTCGTGGGGATCCACGAGAAGTCCTGTGGCACCTTCCTGGACGACCTCGGCAAGGCCGCCCAAGTTCGAGGCCACGACAGGTCTTCCAGTGCTCATGGCTTCAAGGGCCGCGAACGGACCGGTTTCCGGAACCTGCGAGGGGATGGCCACCACGGCCGCTCCCCGGTAAAAGCGCGGCATCTCCTCGTGAGGGACCTCTCCGTGGAACCGGACGGCGCCGTCCAAGCCGGCTGCTTGCAGGACAAAACGCTCCCGCTCCGGGCCGTCGCCCACCACGTCCAGGACTGCGTCAGGAACGGTCCGCCTGACGAGCGGAAAGGCCTCCAGGAGGCGGCCCAGTCCCTTTGCATCGGACAGGTGCCCCACGAACAGAACACGGCGCGACGAGGGGTCGGGCGGGCAAAAAGGAAATGAGACGGCCTCGGTGCAGCGGGGCAGGCAGACCGTCCTGACCCCGTACGCCTCCAGGATCTTCGCCATGGAAGGGCTGTGGACAAAGACCGCCCGGGCTCTACGGAAAAATCTGCGCTTCAAAGGCTCTCGGAAAAGCCTCTGCTCCAGCCACACCCGCAGCGAAAAGCACCCTCTCTTTCGACAGGCGCGCCCGAAATGCCCATGGCAGAGCCGCCCCTCCTCATCCAGGCACTTTGCCGGAAGAGGACACGAAAGGCTCAGGTCGTGGACCGTCGCCACCGCGGGCCAAGGAGCGCATGCGCAAAGCAGGGCGTTTCCGGCCTGCGCCCAGTTGTGCACATGCACGACCTGCGGGTCGATTTCCCGGATCATCCGCCTTGCGGCCCAAAACAAGGAAGGATCGAAGTCGAACTTCCTGTAGATCCGCAGAGCGAGCGCCCAGTGGCTCTTTCGCGGCACCGCGGCCCACCCCGACGGGCCGGCTACAGGCTTTTCCGGGACGCCCAGCATGAAACACTCATGGCCCCGCGCCTCAAGATACCTGCGCAGAGCCTCTGCGTACACGAGCGCCCCGCCGCGGATGTCCGGCCGGTCCAGGACATGGAGGATTCTCATCTCCGACCCCCGCCGCCCTCAGGCCCGTCCCCAGGACGAAAGGCCTGCCACCTGCTGAGAAGATCCAGATACTCGGAGGCCTCCATCGCGAGAAAGGCCTCGGCATACCCTCGGCCGCCCATCCTGAGCCCGGCCCGATAGCGGTTGAGAGCCAGGCTGACGGATACATAATCGAGGGCCGCCTGCTGGGAGCGGTATTCGGCCAGGGCACGCTTCTTCCACTCCGCCTCGGCCGTGATGTCCACAACCCGGTTCGGAAACAGGGGGCTCCAGACTTCGTAGGCCCACACAACGCACCGGCCCCGCCATTTCTCCCAAGCATCCCTGAACACGAGGTTCACGCCGACGTGGTCAGCGTGGTTGTCCAGAAACCAGGGAAGGTACACCGTCTCGGGCTTCTTTTCCCTGAGAAGCCCTGCGAGGCGATCGACGAGCGCCGGATAGGGCCGCACGCCGCGGTCCAGCTCTCCGAGAAAGACCAAATCCGAAAGGCCCAGCACGGCCGCCGCACGCCGCGCCTCTGCCTCGCGCGTGCCCGGAGCGTACGCCGCGACTCCGGCCGCGGACACGGATCCGGTGAAATGCACGACCGTCACCGGATCACCCGCGGCGCCGTGCCTGCGGAGAAGTCCTCCCATGCCGATCGTCTCGTCGTCGCAGTGCGGGCTTAAGACCACGGCCCTTCGGCCCTTGGGCCCGGAGACGAGATCGGGCACGAAGATCAAGTCCTTGCCCACGCCCAACCCGACGAGAGCGGCCAGGTGTTCCCGGAAGGCGCGCCGGTCCAGCCAAGCTTTGAGCCGCCCGCCCACCGCCGCAGCCATTGCCGCATCCTCCTTTCTTGTCCAGGCGGAGCCGTCCACGGCCGCCCCTTCCCGGCTAGACGCCGTCGAAGTCGCCGTAGGTCACATGCCAGTTTCGCCCGTCGAAGAAGGACTCTTTTTCGAGCGCGGGATCGAAAATGAGCCCAATCATGGGCACCTCCTGAGGCTCCCTGCTGAACCCGAGATCTGCCAGGGCCCGCCCGAGAACCGAGGACTCCACAGCCAGGCATCTTACAAGATCGCAGCCCAAAAGCGCGAGCCGCTCCAAGGTCCGGTGGACCACCGTTCGGGTCCATGGGGGCTCGCCGAACACATCCACCATGTAGCCGACGCGTACATCCTCCTCATGAACCGAAGTGGCCGCGTAACCCAGGGGGCCAAGCTCGTCGGCAAGAAGCCACACGTCGTAGGGCCTGCCGGGCTTCTCGAAGTATCTCCACGCCAGTTGCCTTCGATCCCGATAGGACAGGATGCCATAGGCGGGCGCTGCCTTTTCCCAAAGTCGATCCAGCCTCTCGTCCGGCTCGGGCAAGGAAAAGAACCGAAGGGTCCCACCGGCCGCCCTTGCGCGGGCCGCCTGCCCCGCCGCGCACCACGACGCTCTGGACACAAGGCGGCCCGCCGCGAGGAGGCTCCTGGATCGAACCCGCCCCAGGAATCGGCCGAACGGGTTGAGCCACCGAGTCCAGACCGGGATCCAAAGGAAGTCCCTCGTCCCCGCGATTCTCTTGTGAAACCGGTACGCCCGCTCGTTGGGAAACCCGTAGATGAAAGGCATCCCCTGGGCCATCCACGTCTCCCGCAGACCCTTCAAGAGGATGCGGTTGAGCCGGTAGAGGGCGAGGTCGAACCGCACCGAGGGCCTGACGCCGAAATCCACCATCTGGCCGGCCACGACCTCCCGGCCGAGAACCCGGAAGCGCATCGGCAGAGACGCCCCATGCCCAACGAGTTCACCGCGGCGCCTCAAACACCGGACCACCACAAGATCCCGGAGCGGTATTTTCTGAAACTTCCAGCGCCAGGCAGCCAAGCTCCTGGAGAAGTTGAACGTCTCGTTGTAGAGCGCGTTGACCGCCTCCTCTTCGCCTGGCCGGAGATCCGTGACCGCAAGCCCTTCAGCAGGCATGGAGGTTGTCCTCCCCGATTCCTCGTTCCGGCCTCAGATCCTGTTGCCCAGAAGGCAAGCCCTGGCAAAGTCGAAAAGCCTACGGCCCCCCCGAGACCACCGCCGCGGACGAGCTCGGGCCTCCCGGAGATAGGCCCGGACCTTCTGATGCTTGTACAAAGGGAAGTCGACCTCGTCCGGGTCGGTCCTGCCTGCGATGAGCGAATTGAGGAGATCGTAATGGGTATAACAGGACGCACATTCGGGACCATACGTGAACCGAAGGCCGCCGCATTCGCAGAAATAGCGGACGAGCCTGGGCGACGGCGTGGCCCCGTTCCGGAGAACCCGGAAGGTGACATGCTCCGGCACGCAGCACGGGTCTCTGCGGCCCCGTTCCAGGCAGCGGACGAGCCCCTCCATATAGTCTCGCGACGGCAGGAGGGACGCATACCGATCATATCGGCTCAGGGTCCACCTGAGGTCGGTCGTGTCGACTTGCGCGGCCAGAGGCCTCACGGGGAAAGGACTCACCAGGAGGCACGCCCCTGAAAACCGCTCAAGGAGAAATTCGAGAAAACCAGAAAAATCCCTTGCGTTCGCTTCCGAAAGGACGGTCTGGATCTCCACAGGGACCCGCGCCGCAACCAGACGGGATAGATTTTCGAGAATCCTCTTGAGCGTGCTTTGGCTCATGCCGGACGGGCCTTCCCGTAGGCGGTTCATGGCGGTCGTGTGCCCGTCGAGGCTCAAGCCCACGGCCACGCGGTCTCGTGCGTCCGCAAGCTCTTTCACCGTCTTTTCGGACAGGATCGACCCGTTGGTGAGGAACTGGGTCAGCGGGAAGGTGCGGTTCAGCAGCTCCCGCAGGATCTCCTCGGCGAGAAAGATCTCCCCTCCGCTGAACCGGTAGATGAGGAACCTGTCCTTCAGGGAAGCGAGGGCGCGATCGAGGTTGGTCCAAAGAAGACGCCGGGCCGTCCCGTCCAGGCCCGTTGCGTTCTTGCGGGACGAACAGTATCGGCAGCGGAAATTGCAGATCTCCCAAGCATAGACGAAATCCAGGACGAGCTTCTCCATGGGCTACCCGGGACGCGGGCCGTACTTCTGCTCGAACCGCTCCACGACGCCGTGCAGATCGTCCGGAAGAAGCCTTAAAGCCTGCGTCCTCACCTCGGCGGGGATGCCTCCATAATAGGCCTCGGCGATGCCGCCCGTGATGCAGGCCAGGGTGTCGCTGTCCCCGCCCAAGGAGACTGCGTTGCGGACCGCGTCTTCCCAGGAGCAGGAATCCAGAAAAGCGATGATCGCCTCGGGCACAGTGCCCTGACAGGAGACGTCGAAGCGATAAGCGGGCCGAATCCCGTCCACCGTGCGGTTCAGATCATAACCAAACCGATCGGCGATCGTCTTTCGGATGCCGTCCTTGGAAGTGCCGTTCCGCGCCAGCCACACGGCCAGAGCCGTTGCCTGGGCTCCCCGGATCCCTTCCGGATGATCGTGGGTGATCGCGGCAGAAGCCGCGGCCTCGCGCAGAACGGCCTCCAGGGTGTCGAAGGCGAATCCCACCGGACTCACCCGCATCGCAGACCCGTTGCCCCAACTGTTGTAAGGCCTCGGATCGCGCGCCCGAAGCCACTGCCGGAAAGCGCCTCCATAGCCCGCGTGCGGGTACCGCCTGCCGAACTCCAGGACGGTGTCCCGGTACGGCCGGCCCGTCAGAATCGCCTCGGCCACGGCCACCGTGAGCACCGTATCGTCCGTAAAGCGCGAGCGGGGATGGAAAAGAGGGAAGTCCTTGGTCTTGATCGGGCGGCCCTCGTAAACCGAGCCGATGATGTCGCCCGCCACGGCGCCGATCATGAGAGCCCTTTCTCCCGCACACCCTAGGAACCGAAGGCCTCAGTTGGCCTGGGCACCCGGTTTGTTCTCGGCCTCAGGAGCGGACTGCGTGAGGTGGTACCCGATGACCCGCCACTTGCCTTCGGGATCTTTGAGCGCGGTCACGTTTTCGGTGCAGTTTTGCTTCTTTTCGAAATTCGTCTCGTATTCGACCACAAAGTAGTCCCCTTCAGGCAGACCCTCGAGAGGCGGAGTGGTGGTCGTCGAAATTTTCTTCCTCGAAGTGGCTTTCCCATGGGGGCCGCGGAAAGTCGCAATGGCCCGCAGCCACTCCCCCTCGCTGACGCTGTTTCGAAAATAAGCTCCGGCCTCTTTATAGCTCTCTTCGTACTTGCCCTCGTCCAACAGCTTGAGCCAGGCCTCCACGGCCGCAACCGCCGCGTTCCGATCCGCTTCCGAAAGCGCGTGGGAGACCGCTCCTCCGGAGGCCTGGCCGGTCGCAGCCGGCGCAGGAGCCGAGGTCTGGCCCGAGCCCTCACCGGCCCAGAGGGACGTCCCGGCACAAGAGAAAAAGGCCGCAAGTGAGCAAGCCACCGTGACGAGAACGACCTTTCTGTTCATCTTTCCACTCCCTGTACACTCGGGTTGCAAAATCGCCGGAGGCCTTTGTTCCTTTTATCTTACCGGCAATCCCTCTGCGCCTCAAAAGGACGATCCTGGCGGATTGCCGAACTCCCCTGAGCGCCGCGACACGAGGCACACACCTTGCCTTCCTGGGTCCCTGAAAGGCTTTCTCAGCGCCCTTTGCGCCGAGCCTTCCGAGGCCTTTGCCCCGGCTCAATGACGTTTTCCCTGCCGGGCTTGGCCGAAGCCGGGGCCTGGCTGTAATCGCCGAAGGGGCCGTCCCGTTCGGCCACGGCCGCAGCCACGCCTTTGCGGGCCGCCGTCTCGATGAAGCGCAGGGCCTCGGGCGTGTTCCGCATGTATCCGTCCAGGACAGTGCCCAAAAGCTGTGTGCTGTGAAGACCCATGTTCTCGTAAGCCTGGTTCACGATGAGCTTCATGGCGGCCAGTTGCGACAACGGAATCGACGCCAGCTTGCGGGCCGTACGCTCCACTTCGGCTTCGAGATCCCGGAAAGGCACGGCCCGATTGATGAGTCCGATTTCAGCGGCCTCCTTCCCGCTCAGGCTCTCGCCCGAAAGGGCCAGCCACTTCACCTTGGTCAGGCCGAGCCGGTAGATCCACATCCCTGTCAAGTAACAGCCCCAGACCCTGGAGTAGGGCGTTCCGATGCGGGCATCTTCAGAGGCGATAACCACATCCGCGCACAAGGCCATATCCGAGCCGCCGCCCACGCACCACCCATGCACCTGCGCGATGACAGGTTTCGGGCTTCGCCACAGGCTCATGAATTTGGGCACAGGACCTCGGAAGGGATCTGTGGTCAGGAGGAAATCCTTTCCCGGATCCCAGCGCCCTTCGGTCGTGAGCAGCTCCCGGAAGTGGCCGAAGTCGCCCGAAAAATCGAATCCGGCGCAAAAGGCGCGGCCGGCGCCCCGCAGGACAATGACCCGCACCTCGGGATCTCGGTCGGCCTCGGTCACGGCTTTTTCGATCTCGTCCGGCATGGCCGGAACGATCGTGTTCAGGTAGTCAGGCCGGTTCAGCGTGATCGTGGCCACAGCATCCTGTTTCGAGTAAAGGATCGTCTCGTAGGCCATGGGCGCGCTCCCCATCCAAGGTGTTCATGTTCCGGAGCCGCCGGCCGCGGTTCGACAGCACCTTCTTCGAAGCACGCCCAGCGTCTCGACCATGGGCAGTTCCTCAAACAGGCCCGAAGCGACAGCCAGCTTGTAGATCGTATAGGGCGCCTGGCCGCCCTTGGTTGGATCCGGGAAGATATCATGAACCGCCAGAAAGCCGCCGGGCATCACATGGGTGGCCCAGCATGTATAGTCCGTCATGGCCGCCTCCAGGCTGTGCCCTCCATCGATAAAGACAAGCGACAGGGGCGTGGCCCAACACCGGGCCGCCACCTCAGAAGGAGCGACGATCGGGACCACCGTGTCCTCCAGCCGAGCCAGAGCCAGGGTGTTGCGAAACTCTCGGAACGAGTCCATGAGACCCGTCTCAGGATCGAGCAAATCCGGATCGTGGTACTCCTGGCCGGGCTGGTGCTCCTCGGAGCCGCGGTGATGGTCAATGGAATAGAGCACGGTGCCCGCCTCTTTGCATGCGAGCCCGAGATAGATCGTGGACTTGCCGCAGTAGCTTCCGATCTCCAGGCAGGGGCCAAGCCGGCCCGCTTCCCGGGCCAGCTCGTACAAGCGCATCCCCTCGACCTCGGGCAGGAAGCCCTTCACCTGGGGCGGCAGGGTCTTGAGAAGATGGCGGACATCCACTCGTCTCCCCATCAGCGAACATCCTCCGAGCGAGGAGGGTAGAACAAGGGTTCTCGATTGTCAAAGAATCCGTCGGGCGCTCCGAATCGACAGTCGCGACCTTCGCAGGCCCTTGTCCTTGTCTCGGCCGCGGGCTCGGGGTATTCTGGAGTCGTCCTTTCCCTGGGAGAACCGCGCACATGGGAACCGGGGCATGCGGCATCGATTGCGAAGTCTGCCGGCTCAAGGTCCGAGGTCTGTGCAGCCCTTGCGGCGCCGCCACGAGTGCCGAGGCGGCAGCCAAACTCGAGGCCCAGTACCGGATTTTCCAGGGCGAATGCCCGGTCCTCAGATGCGCCCGCGATCATGGGATCCCATACTGCCTGCGCGACTGCAAGCGCTTTCCTTGCGAGATCTTCGAGCGGGGCCCCTATCCCTTCAGCAAGGGATTCTTGTCAATGCAGAAAAGGAGACGCATGGAACACCGACGGCCCACTGCCGCCCTGAAAAGCATGCTTCAATGGAAGGACGAGGAGGTGGACCCAGCTCACTGGAAAGAGCTCGAGAGAATGGTTCCGGGCGAAGTGTGCCGCCGGGCCCTTGTAGACTTCGACGCCAGCGCCGGTGCCTACCGGATCCCGTTCCTGAACAGCCTTTACTCGGTGTTCCCTTTTCGAAGGTCCGTTTCCGCAGGCAGACCCGAGGCGTGCGACGCCTTCCACCATGACGAGGCGTCGTTTGCCGAAGCCCTGGTCCTGGTTCTCTACCTCCTCAAAGCCCAGGACCTTCCGCTGAGCGGCAAACAGCAGACCGAGAG
>Ga0272448_1001209_pt1 | contig 35664 bp, 30 predicted proteins | sample YNPCB0191_FD_202220 | JGI IMG/M metagenome (GOLD analysis project Ga0272448, IMG submission 202220) | Hot spring sediment microbial communities from Yellowstone National Park, WY, United States - YNP-CB-019-1 | ecosystem: Environmental > Aquatic > Thermal springs > Hot (42-90C) > Sediment...
CTGGCCGAAGGGCCGATGGGCAAGGTGCTGGTGAGGGTGTTTCCAGACGGCAAATAGCTCTGCCCGGGGCAAAGGGCTTGCCGGCGGAGAAGCTCTGCCTGTATGCCGCCGGCACCACGCCGAATCCGGAATGGTGCATTGGGTGTCTGACCCCGTTTGGGGGCTATGAAAACACGGGGCGGAAATGGTGCATTGGGTGTCTGACCCCATTTTTGGCCCCATTTCCGGGCATTTCCGGTATCAGAGGAGTTGGGCCAGCTGCGCGGCGACCTCTTCGCCGATCGCCAGGCAGGCGGTGGCCGCGGGCGACGGCGCGTTCAAAACATGCACGGCGCGGCGGTGCGTCAGAAACGCGAAGTCCTCGACCAGGCGGCCGTCGGGCGTCATGGCCTGGGCCCGGATGCCGGCCCCCGCCGGTTCCAGGTCCTCCGGCTGCACCTCGGGAACGAGCGTTTGCAGCGAGCGGCAGAAGAGATCCTTTGAAAAGGCGCGGCGGAGCTCGGCCCAGCACATCGAGGCATGGCGCGCGACAAAGCGCCACAGTCCGGGGAAAGCAAGGGCATCCGCGGCGTCGCGCAGGTCGAACGCGGTGCGCGAGTAGCCCTCGCGCGCCAGCGACAGCACCGCGTTGGGGCCGGCTTCGACGCCGCCGCGGATCATGCGCGTGAAATGCACGCCGAGGAAGGGGAAGCGCGGGTCGGCCACCGGGTAGATGAGATTGCGTACGAGGAATTCGCGGTGCGGTTTCAGCCGGTAGTAATCGCCCCGGAACGGCACGATGCGGATGGGCGTGCGCTCGCCGGCCATGCGGGCGATGCGGTCGGCTTGCAGGCCGGCGCAGGCCACCAGGTTGTCCGCAACAAATTCGCCCTGGGTTGTTTCGGCGACCCATTCCCCGCCTTGCAGCCGGAGGCCGCGCACGCGGGCCGCGAGGACGACGCGGCCGCCGCGGGCTTCGATCAGGCGGGCCAGCGCTTCGCACACGGCCGGGTAGTCGACGATGCCTTCCTCCGGCACCCGCAATGCAGCCACGCCGGCGGCGTGCGGCTCGAATTCGCGGATTCGCTCCGGAGGCAGGATTTCGAGGCCGCGCAGTCCGTTCGCCGTGCCGCGCTCGAGCAGATCGTGGAGCCTGGGGATCTGGTCTTCGCGGGAAGCCACGACGAGTTTTCCGCAGACATCGTGCGGGATGGCGTGCTCCTGGCAGAAGGCGATGAGCTGCCGGATGCCGCGCGTGGCAAGCCTCGCTTTGGCCGAGCCGGGGCGATAGGCCAGGCCGCAGTGCATCACGCCGGAATTGTTGCCGGTCTGATGCTGCGCCACGCGCGGCTCCTTTTCGAGCAGCGTCAGCCGCGCATCCGGCCAGCGCTCCAGAATCCGGAACGCGGAGGCGAGTCCCACGGCGCCGCCGCCGATGACGAGGATGCGCGGGCCGGGCATCGCTTACCCCTGCTCCGGTGGCGTCAGCGCCCGCCGCGCCGCGAGGACCTGCTCGCGGGCCAGCTCCACCGCGCGGGCGAGCGCCGTGAGGTGCCCCATCTTGCGCCCGGGGCGAGGCTCGAGCTTGCCGTACAGGTGCAGCTTGACATCGGGAAAGGAGGCAGCGCCGGCCCAGTCGGGCTCACCCCGGCTCCAGAGGTCGCCGAGCAGGTTCGCCATGGCGGCAGGGCGCATCTGCTCGGTGGAGCCGAGCGGAAGGCCGCAAACAGCGCGCAGCTGCTGCTCGAACTGGGAGGTGATGCAGGCGTCGAAGGAGAAATGGCCCGAGTTGTGCGGGCGCGGCGCGAGTTCGTTGACCAGCAGTTTTCCGTTCCGGGCGAGGAAAAACTCGACGCACAGCACGCCCACCACGCCGAGCGCTTCGAGGATGGCCCGCGCGATTTCGACGGCTTCCCGCGCGATGCGCGGCTCGACCGGCGCCGGGGCCAGCGTCACATCCAGAATGTGGCGGACGTGCGTGTTCAGGCAGGCGCCGAAGTGGGCGAAATCGCCCGTCTGGCTGCGGGCCGCGACGACGGAAAGCTCGCACTCGAAGTCGATGAACTGCTCGAGCACCGCTTCGGCGGCGCCGATGGAGCGCCAGGCTGGTTCGAGATCCTGCATGGACCGCAGCAGGCTTTGCCCCTTGCCGTCGTAGCCGAAGCCGGCGGTTTTCAGCACCGCCGGCAAGCCGATCGAGCGGGCGGCCTCTTCGAGTTCAGCCAGCGACCGGACATGGCGGAAGGGCGCGCAGGGAAAACCGTTTTTCGAGAGAAATGTTTTTTCGCGGAGCCGGTGCTGGGTGATGTGAAGGACCTCCGCTCGCGGGTGGACGGGAACGCGCTGCGCGCAGGCTTCGATGGAGGCCGAAGGGATGTTTTCGAACTCGAACGTGACAGCGTCCACCCGAGAGGCGAAGGCGCGGACCGCGTCCAGATCGTCATAGGCGGCGCGCACCTCGACGTCAGCCACCTGGCCGGTCGGCGTGTCTTCGTCGGGCGAAAGCGTGTGGACGCGATACCCCATCCTTCGCGCGGCGATCGTGAACATCCGGCCGAGCTGCCCGCTGCCCAGCACGCCGATGGTGGAACCGGGGGGCAGAATGCGCCTCATGACTGCGAAGCGGCGATATCCGGCAGCACGGATGCCTCCACCGTGGCGCGCAAATCCGCGCGGTAGGCTTCCAGTTTGTCTGCGAGGGCAGGGTCGGAGAGAGCGAGGATGGCCACAGCGGTGAGGGCGGCATTGACGGCGCCGGCGCGGCCGATGGCGAAGGTGGAGACGGGCACGCCCGCGGGCATCTGAACGATAGAGAGCAGCGAGTCCAACCCTTCGAGCGAAGATCCTTTGACCGGCACGCCGAGCACGGGCAAAGTGGTGTAGGCGGCAAGGATGCCAGGCAGATGCGCGGCGCCGCCGGCGCCGGCGATGATCACCTTCAATCCCCGCGAGCGCGCGGCGCGGCCGTACTCGGCCGTCAGGTCCGGGGTGCGGTGGGCCGAGGTGACGCGCTTTTCGTAAGCGACGTTGAACTGCTCGAGAATGGCGCAGGCGTGTTGCATGGTCTCCCAGTCGGAGCGGCTGCCCATCACCACGCCGACCAGGGGCTTTCTGGAGTCTGGCATCTCCTCCAGCATAGCCCCCGGCTGCGGCTCGAAGCAGAATTACTGGCCTTGGCCGAGCGAGTAGCCGGGCTTGCCGTCATAACTGTAGAGGTGCTCCGTTTTCACGACCTCGATGTTGCTGGCGAGGCACCGGTCCAGCAGCGAGAGAATCTGGCGGGGTGTGACGGCCCCGCCCTGTTTCGGCTGGAAACGGCAGCGCCAGGTGTCGCAGTGGAGGGTGGCGGGAAGCGGATCCGGGAAAACCTTGACGCCCCGGTTGGTAATCATGATCAAATCCAGGCCGTCGCCTGCGACCCCTTGCAGCATGGCCCCGATCTGGTTGGGGTCGGCAGGCGGGTGATGGATGTAGACGTCGACGCCCGCCAGCTCGCGCCTGGAGGGCGGCGGGGGCGGCTCGTCGGCCGTGAGGGTCTGGCTGGCGGCAGCGTAGTGAACAGGCTTCAACTGCTGCGGCTTGCGGCCAAGCCGTTCGACGACCGCCTGCGCGAATTCCTTCGTTCCGGCCTGCTGCCGGGTGTATGGGTTCTTGCCGTCCTTCGCCACGTCGTACGTGTGGATACCGTCCTCGATGGTGGCGAGCCAGGCGTTGTGGACAAGTTCGGCGATTTCCGGCTGGCCGATGTGGACGAGCATCATGACCGCGCCCAGCAGCAGGCCGGACGGATTGGCGAGGTTCTGTCCGGCGCGGCGCGGCGCGGAGCCGTGAATCGCTTCGAACATGGCGTATTCCTTGCCAATGTTGGCCGAGCCCGCCAGCCCCACAGAGCCGGCAATCTGCGCGGCGACGTCGGAGAGGATGTCGCCGTAAAGATTGGGCATCACGATGACGTCGAAGGCGCCCGGCGTGTCGGCGAGCTTGGCGGCGCCGATGTCGACGATCCAGTGTTCCTTTTCGATCTGCGGGTATTCGGCGCCGATTTCGTCGAAAACGCGGTGGAACAGCCCGTCGGTCAGCTTCATGATATTGTCTTTGGTGAAGCAGGTGACCTTCTTGCGCTGGTTGCGGACCGCGTACTCGAAGGCGTAGCGCACGATGCGCCGGCAGCCGCCGTAGGTGATGACTTTGAGACACTGCACCTGGTCCGGCGTGTGGAAGTATTCAATGCCGGCGTAAAGATCTTCTTCGTTCTCGCGAACGATGACGACATCCATGCCGGGATGCCTGGTGGGAATGAACGGATCGTAGGCGACGCAAGGGCGGACGTTGGCGTAAAGGCCCAGCAGTTTCCGCGTGGTGACGTTCAGGCTCTTGAAGCCGCCGCCTTGCGGGGTGGTGATCGGCGCCTTCAGGAAAACCTTCGTTCGAAGCAGGCTGTCAATGGCTTCCTTGTCGATGCCGGCAGTGTTGCCGCGAAGATACACTTTCTCGCCGATCTCGATTTCTTCGATCGCCAGCCGGGCGCCAGCCTGTTGCAGGATGAACAGGGTGGCATCCATGATCTCCGGACCGATGCCGTCGCCCTTGGCGACCGTAATGGGAACTGCGTGGGACAAAAGGGTGCTCCTTTCTCGAGTGTCTATGTGTTATCACATCATAACATATAGACCCCATTGAATCTGGCCGGGCCATGCGGGGGACTCACTGGATGACCAGGGCGGAGCCGGGAGGCGGAGGGATGCCGCGCACGGGAACGACAGGGCGGGGAACCACCTTGGCCAGCTTTTCGATCCATTCTGGCGCGGGGCTGGAGAGGACGGAGTGGCGGCCCGGGGCCAGCTCTTCCAGCTCGAAGACGCCGATGTAGGCGGCCTTGCCCGGGGGAGCCTCGTAGAAGCGGAGGAAGCGCGAGACGGGACTCCGGAGTTCGCCGCCCGGCTCGAGAACAAAGCCGGCAAGTCCGGCTCGCCCCGGGGGCACGCGGATCATGTAAAAGGCGGCGCCTGGGGCATCGGGGAACGTGAATCGCGCTCCGAAGCTGCGCCAGGAGCGGAACTCGACCGACTGGCGGGTGTCGGAATCATGGCGGTAGTCGAGGATGCCTTCAAGATCTGTGGAAGAGCGGCCCTCGCGGCTCAGGCGGGAGAATCCGAATACGAGGAACGCGGGCCTCTCCCGGGGCGGGTACGGGACCGTCTCCACCGGGATCACCTCCGGCAGGCCTTCGCACCAGGAAATCTTGCCGATCGCGTCGTAGGCGGTAATGTCGAGGCGTTGCGGCCCGGCGAGGACGTCGCTGGCCGCGACGGTGTACTCTCGCCGGCTGCCGTCCGTGCAGGCGACGCGGACCAGAAAGCGCACCGAGCGGAAATCTTCGCCGGAGCGGTTGTCGAGCCCGGCTTTGAGGGCAGGGATGAACTCCCCGCGCCCTTCGCTCCACCGCCAGGGCTGCACGTCCGAAAAAACAAATCCTGACTGCAACAGGAAAAGGAGCGGAACGATCATTCCAATTCTTCGCGCCCCATGTACAGGTCCTTCAGTTCCTCCCGCAGATTGGCCAGCACTTTCCCCCTTCGGAGTTTCATGGTCGGAGTCATTTCTCCGCTTTCGATGGAAAATTCCCGGTCCAGTATTTTGAATTTCCGGATCTGCTCGAACGGGGCGAGCTGGCGGTTGACGCGGGCGACGATCTCCTGCACGGCCTTGAAAACGCTCGCCGCCCGGGCCGCTTCCTCAAGCGGGGTCCCGGGCGGAACGAGGCCGAGCGACGCAGCCGCGTCGGCGTGGATGGTGAACAGAGCCGTGACATACGGCATGCGGTCGCCGAGGAGCATGACCTGATTGATGAGCGGCTCCAGCTTGAAAAGCCCCTCGATTTTTGCCGGGAATATCTTTTTGCCGTTGGAGGAAACGATCACCTCCTTTTTGCGGCCGGTGATCCACACGTAGCCGTCGGCGTCGATTTCGGCCAGGTCTCCCGTGTGGAGCCAGCCGTCGCGCAGGACGGCGCTGGTGGCGGCGGGGTCGTTGAAATAGCCGGAGAAAAGCATTTCGCCGCGCAACAGAAGCTCGCCCTCCTCCGAGATGCGCACCTCCACGCCCGGCAGCGGTTTTCCGATGGAGCCCGGCCGCGGGTTGCGGAGCGGATTCAATATGGCCACGCCGCCCTCGGTAAGGCCGTAGCCCTCGATCAGAGGCAGGCCGATGGCCGCATAGAACTCGGCGAGCTCGCGGCCGAGGGGGGCGGCGCCGCTGGCGGCCACCTTGATGCGGCCTCCGAGGCGGGCGCGGATCTTCGAGAACACGAGGCGGTCGAAGAATTTCAGCGAGGCCTTCACCCACGGCGCGGGCTCGCGGCCCTCGGCGCGGGCGCGCGCCGCCTCGGAGCCGACGCCGAGGCCCATGTAGAAAAGCTTTCGGACGGCCGCGGGTTTCTTGCGGATTTCCGTGGTGATGCTGGAATAAATCCTCTCCCAGACGCGCGGGGGCGCCACGAAAAAGGTGGGTTTTATGGCTCGCAATTCAGAGGGCATTTTCGACAGGCCCTCGCTGAACCACACCGGGACGCCCATGCGGATCATCAGCAGCTCCATGACGAGCCGCTGGGTGATGTGGGCCGAGGGGAGGAAGGCGAGGGTGGAATCGTCCTCGCCCAGGGGCAGGACCGGGGGGCCGCATTCGCAGTTGGCCAGCACCGCGTTGTGGCTCACCAGCCCCATCTTCGGCTCGCCGGTGGCGCCGGAGGTCAGGTAGAGGATGGCCGGGTCCTGCGGAGAAATCCGGCTCTGGAGCCGCTCGATGAAGGCCGGATCGGCGGCCATGACGCGGGCGCCGGAGTCGGCCAGATCGTCCAGGGAGACAGCGGCCGGGTCTTCTCCGGAGAGCAGGAACCGGGGAACCTGCAATTCGGCCAGGCCCGCCTGATTCAGCGCCCGCAAGGTGCGCGGCGATTCCACGAACACGGCGCGCGGATGGCAGGCGAGCAACGTTTTCACCTGTTCCGCGGGGGGCAGGGAAGTGTACACGGCGGCGGCCACGGCGCCGGCGGTCATGACGCCGAGATCCGCGAGGTAAAACTCGGCGCGCGTCTCCGAGGCCAGCCCTACGATGTCGCCCTTCCGGACTCCGGCGGCGTGCAGACCGGCGGCGATGCGCTCGGCGGTCCACAGATACTCCTTCCATGTCCACCTGCGGTACTCGCCCTTGCCGGTCGGCTGAAAGAGAGCGGTGCGCGAACCCCAGGTCTCGGCAGCCACGCGCAGCATCCTGTACACCGTGCGCTGGTCTTTCGGGACAGGTGGCGCAGTCCTCGCCATGCAGTCGTCATCCTCCCGCGACAGGATCAGGGCGCCGGCCGGGCGCCGCCTTCTTCAGGTTACTGGATCCTGCCGCTGTAAGATAAGGGAATGGCGTGGGAACGGGAGCTGGAAGCGGCGATTGAGCTGGCCAAGGCGGCCAGCCATGTCGCGCTCCAGTCCTTCGACCGCGGCCTTCCGGCGGAAACCAAGGCGGACGGCTCGCCGGTGACCGCTGCCGATCGCGAGTGCGAACGCCTGATCGCTGCGCGGCTCGCGGAACTGTTTCCTGCCGATGGCATTCTGGGCGAAGAGGGAACGAGCCGGCCCGCGGCGAGCGGGCGGCGGTGGATCGTGGATCCGATCGACGGCACGCGCGACTTCGTCCGGGGCAGTTTCCTGTGGTGCCACCTGCTGGCGCTGGAAGCCGGCGGCGAGCCCGTGCTCGGCGTGGCCTGCTTCCCGGCGCAGAACCGCCTGTTTTACGCGGTCAAAGGCCAGGGGGCGTGGTGTGTGACGGGGCGCACCGAAACGCAGATTCATTGCTCGGATATTGCCGACGAGAGCCGGGCGGTGGCCTGCTTCGGGATGCTGAACGACATTCGCCGGCATGAGTGGGGCGCGCGGGTGGCGCCTTTCCTGGAGCAGTTCTGGGCCGTCCGCAGCCTTGGCGGGGCGACCGACGCGATGCTGGTCGCTTCCGGCAAGGCCGAGGTCTACCTCGAGCCGGGCCTGAAGCCATGGGACGTGGCGGCGCTGGCGGCCATTGCTCTCGAGGCCGGCTGCGTGTTCCATGACTTCGAGGGGCGGAACTCCATTTACGGGGGCAGTGCGGCCATCTACGCCCCGGGACTGGCCAAGGCGGTGCGGGAGTTCCTGGGACTGGGCGGCCAGCGCGAAGCATGAATCTTTCGTTGCAAATCTTGCATCTTCGTATATAGTATTAAAGGACAATCGTGTATTAACATCTTGCGCTCCAGAGGTATCCATGATCTATTCGCGCTCCGCTGAGTACGCAATCCGGGCGTTTGTACAGCTGGCTACTGTGCCCGAGGGCAAGTACGCCATGGTGAAGCAGATCGCCGAGCAGGCGGACATTCCGGCCCACTTTCTGGCCAAGATTTTGCAGCAGCTGGCCCGCAAGGGATTCCTGCGTTCCAGCAAAGGGCCCACGGGGGGCTTCAGCCTGCGCATCCCGCCCGGCGAACTCAACCTGCTGACCATCGTCGAGGCCGTCGACGGGCTGGCGGACTTCGAGCGCTGCCCTGCCGGCATGGCGGTGTGCAACGACGAGGCGCCCTGCGGCATGCACGACAGCTGGAAGGCGCTGCGGAATCGTATCATGGAATATCTGGAGCGCACGACGATTCTGGATCTGGCCAAGGGGTTCGAGCAGAAGCGCAAGAACCTGGAACGGATGCAGAAGAAGGCGGCCAGGCGCTCCGCAAAGAAGGCCTGACGGGCGGGCGGGAGACAAACCGCCCCGCCGGGGCGGATGCAGAGGGTAAGGAGGCAGAATGCCTGAAGGCAACAGGATTGCGCCCGCGCCAGTGGACATGCTGGTGCCGATGGTGGTGGAGCAGACTTCGCGCGGCGAGCGCGCCTATGACATCTACTCGCGGCTGCTGCGCGAGAACATCATTTTTCTGGGAACGCCGATCGACGACCAGGTGGCCAATCTGGTCATCGCCCAGATGCTCTTTCTGGCCGCCGAGGATCCGGAGAAGGACATCCAGCTCTACATCAACTCGCCCGGCGGCTCGATCACGGCGGGCCTGGCGATCCTCGACACGATGAACCTGGTGGAGCCGGACATCGTCACCTACTGCGTGGGCCAGGCGGCGTCGATGGCGGCGGTGCTGCTGGCCTGCGGCACGAAGGGCAAGCGTTATGCGCTGCCGCATTCGCGCATCCTCATTCATCAGCCCTCGATGAGCGGGCTGGCCGGACAGGCCACCGACATCGACATCTACGCGAAAGAGATCCTGAGGATGCGCGAGATCCTCAACCAGATCCTGGCCGACGCCACGGGACAGCCGGTGGAGAAGATCGCGCGCGACGTCGACCGGGACTACATCATGGAGGCCGAGCAGGCCCTCCAGTACGGCATGGTGGACAAGATCATCGCGCGGCGGGAAAAGTAGGGAGCCGGCCCAGCCCTGTCTTTTCCAGGATCCGCTCCGCCAGGCGCCGGAATTCCCTCCGCGCGTCCTGCACCAGCGCGGCATGCGATCCGATGGCCCCGTCCGCGGTCCGCAGGAAAAAAACCGGCTTGCGCGCCTCCTGAGCCATGGGAATCAGGCTCCGGAAATGCTTCAGCATGTGCAGGCACTCCGGATCGTCCTGGGGGCTGGCGGGAGGGGGGAGCTCGTCTCCGAGAATTGACCGGTGATATTCTCCGGGAATCCGCCGCATCCATTTTTCATAAGACCGGACCGGCCGGTCCAAACGCACGCTGTGCATCAAGATCACATAGCCGGCCGGCGCTGCCTTCCCCTCGGGCAACAAGAGATCCTTTGCCGGATTCTCATTTCTTCGGCGGCTCCATTCCTGGCGCCACCTGGCCAGTGTCGGCCCCAGGTTTTTCAGGCCTTGCAGCGAGAACAGATCAGGCGACAGCGGGATGACCACCGCATCGGAAGAAACCAGGCAGGCGCGGTTGATCGCGCCAAGATTCGGTCCCAGATCCATCAGGATCAGTTCCGCTTCACACCGGCTGGCGGCTCGTTGCAGGACTCTGTAAATCGAGGAGGTAACCCGGAACGCCCTCTCGTCGCGGTCCACGCAACGGGGCCACGCATCGGACAGGTGCGCCTCGAACGCCGACAACATCAGGTCACCCGGAACGACGCTCACCATGGCGCCCGATTCCTCCACCCGCTCCACATTCACGTCGCCAATGTCGCCTGTGCCCCGCACCAGCGGTTCCAGACAGCCGGAAATGGTGAGCCGCGGACCCTCCTCGGCCCAGAGCTCCTCCAGACGTTCTTCTTCGAGGAAAGCCGACGTGAGGTTGGCCTGCGGATCCAGATCCGCCGCCAGCACCTTCAGCCCGAGATCGGCATACATCCAGGCGATGTGGTAGACGAGCGTCGTCTTGCCCACCCCGCCCTTGTTGTTGAAAAAGGCGATGATCGGGGTGCTCAAGGCCGCCTCCTCAGCACGGCAAGGACATTCCAGTCGGTGACCTTGAATTCAATCTCCGGGTTCCCGTTTTCGCGCATGGCCTTCTGTGCCAGCACGATTCCGACTCCGAATTTCTGAACAAACCCCAAATTTTTCAGTGCCTCAGCGATGTGGGGATTTCGGTAATCCGTCACTTGGGGCTGCCCGAAATTGGCCTTGGTCACCTGCCCGTACGGGCCGCCGGGATTCAGGATTTCCACCCGGTCGTCGAACCAGTAGATGCGGACCGGCGAATTGCTGCCCTCGTAGTCGCGATGCATGACAGCGTTTCGTGCAATCTGCTGCAAGGCGACGAGCGGGTAGTCCGGTTTTCTGGTTTCCACCGGCCCGCCGGCGATTTCCGTCCGTACCTGGATATTCGCCTCAAAAATCTCGTCGATGCGCCGGAGAATCTCCGGCAAAGTCCCGTCAATTTTCTTCTGGTCCCTGATGGCCGCGGCAAGCTCCGTTCCGTCGAAGCGGACGAATTGCACATACGCGCCAGGAACAAAGCGCAGCGGATCTTTTCCGCACACCAGCACGCCGGCAGGCGTGGGCCGCCAGGGCGGATTCGGCTCGACAAACCTCAGCGACGCCAGCTGCTCTTCCGTGCGCCGCTGATTCTGTTCCAACACCTCCGGGCTGACCGCAGACGGAAGATACTCACGCTGGAAAACCAGGAGATCCAGATCCTCCAGTCCTGCGGAGGCAAGCGGCCGCACGTCCCACGGAAGGTCCCGCGAACGCCGCCGTTCGGCGAGCACTCTTTCCTCTTGCGCGCCAGCATAGGCGCGCCGGGGCCCCACTCGAATACAGACCCGGCCTTTGTAGCGAACCGGCGGTGCGTCTGCCGGAAAAACGATCACCACGGCAACCTCGCAGCCGTCCAACACCTTCTTCTGGACGCTCATCTGAGGAACAGGGACGATGTTCCCGCTGGAGCGGATGTCGGCCAGCGTGCGCAGCAGTTCATCGGTGATCGGGAGATGCGCACACGAACCGTCATCGTGAAGCCCAATGAAAATGACGCCTGGCTTGCCATGGCCGGGCATGTCATTGGCGAACGCACACACTGCCTCGGCGATCCTGTCCCTGTCGGAGGCGGAGGCTTTGCGCTCGACACGGTCCGGCTCAAGGTCGCGTTTCAGCGCAAGCAGCTCTTCGTCGGTCAGCGTGGGGCCGTGCACCTTTTACATGCTCATGCTAGCATTGCACTGGAATTCCACGACGGCCGCCGCCTCCGTGCAACCGGTGGTCTGCATCAAAGAAAGACATTGCTGCGCCGCGGTTCTTTCAGGCCGCTCTGATCTTGAGAAACGTTTCATACGCGCGGTCCCAGCCGGGATCCGGGCGCGGCTCGATCGTCTCCAGCCGGAAGGACTCGCGCACGACCCGCCGCAAGGCCGCAAGGCCGTCGATTTCGCCCGCCCCCATCGCCTGAACGAGGATGTTCCCCGCCGCGGTGGCCTCGGCGGGGCCGGCCACGACGGTCCTGCCAGTGGCGGCCGCCACGAACTGGTTGAGCAGCCCGTTGCGCGAGCCGCCGCCCACGATGTGGATCACCCCGATCCGCGTCCCGGTGAGCGTCTCCAGCATCTCGAGCACCTGCCGGTAGCGCAGCGCCAGGCTTTCGAGCGCGACACGGATGAACTGGGCCGGGGATTCCGGCGCCACCTGTCCTGTCGATTTGCAGAATTCGGCGATCCGCCGCGGCATTTCGCCCGGATCGATAAACTGATCCGGGTCGATGACGGCCAGAAACGGGGGCGCGCCGGCGGCCATTTCCGTCAGTTCGGCGTACGTATATTCATGGCCCTCAAGCTGCCATTGCCGGCGGCATTCCTGCACAATCCACAGTCCGGCGATGTTCTTCAGAAGACGAATTCTTCCCTCGACGCCGATTTCGTTGGTCAGGTTCATTTCGAGGGATTTCGCGTTGATGACAGGAGCTTCCGCCTCCACGCCCATCAGGGACCATGTGCCGGAGCTGATGTAGCACCAGGGGCGGTCGCCCGTGGCCGGAACGGCCGCGACGGCCGACGCGGTGTCGTGGCTCGCCGTCGTGAACACCGGCACGGGATCGAGCGCGCAGGTCGCGCGGATTTCTTCCAGCAGCATGCCCAGCCGCCTGCCGGGAGGCAAGACTTTGCCCAGGATCGCCTTGGGGAGCCCCAGCGCGTCAAACAGGCCGTAACACCATTGCATCGCCGCCGGGCTGAAGAATTGCGAGGTGGAAGCGATGGTGAGCTCGTTCGCCTGCTCGCCGCAGAGCCAGTAGTTGAACAGGTCCGGCATGAAGAGCAGGCGCGAGGCGGACCACAGTCCCGGCGAGGCGGCGCGCCGCGCGGCGTAAAGCTGATAGAGCGAATTCAGCGCCATGAACTGGATGCCGGTCTCGGCGAAGATCCGCTCGCGCCCCGCCTTCTCCAGCGCTTCCTCGTAGGCGGCCTGATTGCGGGGATCCCGGTAATGGCGCGGGTTCAGGCAGAGCTCGCCGTTGCAGTCCACGAGTCCGAAGTCGACTCCCCAGGTGTCCACGGCCACCCCGTCGAGCCTCAGCTTGCGTTCGCGTCCGGCGATCCGCAGCCCTTCGCGGATTTCATGAAAGAGCCGGAACGCGTCCCAATAAAAACCGTCGGGAAGACGCACCGGTTCATTGGGGAAACGGTGCAGTTCCTCAAGCCGGAGCTGCCCGTCTTCAAGCGTGCCCAGAATGGCGCGCCCGCTTTCCGCGCCAAGATCAAAAGCCAGATACCGGGACATAAAGATCAACCCTTTTGATCGAAATCAAAAACAATTTTGCCGACGCCACGGGAATAGGAATGCAGCATTTCGAACCCTTCCTGCGCCTTTTCGGGGGGGAGGACATGGGTGATGAGCTCCGCGGGGATCCGCCCGGAGGCCAGCAGCGCCGCCGCCTGCGCGCCCTTGTGGTTGGAGCGGCGGATGGCCTGGATGCGCAGCTCCTTCGCGAGTGCGGCGTGGAGGTCCACGGCAAACTCGAGGGGCTCGGGGATTCCGATCAGCACGAGCGTGCCGCCCGGGCGCAGGCAACGCAGGCCCAGCGCGATGGTTTCCGGGGCGCCGGCCGCGTCATAAACAAGATCGGCGCCGCGGCCGCGCGTGAGGTCCATCACGGCATCGCGAAAGTCGGCCTCCGCGGTGTTCACGGCCACGCTGGCGCCCATGCGCCGCGCGAGCTCGAGCCGGTGCGGGACGCGGTCGCAGGCGAAAATCATTTCCGCGCCGGCCTGTTTCGCCATGGCGATGCCCAGGCATCCGATGGAGCCGGCGCCGAGCACGGCGACCGTGTCGCCCAGGCGCACGGGCTCGAATTCATAAACGTGCACCCAGACGGCCAGCGGCTCGATGAGCGTGGCCTGATGAACCGTCAGCGACGCCGGCACGCGGTCCGCGTTACGGGCCGGGATCACTGCGTAATCGCGAAAGAAGCCTGGCGCTTCGGGACCGCCCTGGAACCGCGCATGGACGCACAGATTGTGCCTGCCGGCGATGCAGAACTCGCAGTGGCCGCAGGTGAGCGAGGGCTCCACCGAAACAAGGTCGCCGGGGCGGAACCCTTCCACGCCGGGGCCGGTTTCGACCACTTCGCCGACAGGCTCATGGCCAAGGATCTGCGGGTATCGCGCCGGCGTGGAATGGATGCGGCCTTCGGCCCACCAGTGAAGATCCGAGCCGCAAAGGCCCACGGCCCGCATTCGCAGCAGGAGCTCGCCCGCGAGCGGCCCTTCCGGCATGGGGGACTCCACCAGCTCGAGCCGCCGCGGGGCGACGAGAGGAACGCTTCGCATGAAGCGACCAGAATATCTCAACGCGCGGCGCGCCGAGGGGCGCCGGCGTCACGCGCCGGGCTGTTCCGGCCAGCCGCCTGCCAGGGCCTTGTACAGCAGGGCGGATTGCACGGCGGCCGCGCTTGCGGCCTCGGCGACCGCCAGGTCGAGGTCCAGCAGCGAGCGCTGCGCGTCCAGCACGCTCAGGTAGTCGCCCACGCCCGCCCGGTAGAGTTCAGTGGCAAGCTCGAGGGAAACGGCCGCGGCGCGCCGGGCCTGCTCGAGCTGCTCCAGCCGCGCCCGCTGCGCGCGGTAGCCCGCCAGCGCATCCTCGGCTTCGAGGAAAGCAGCCAGAAGCTCGCGCTCGTATTCGATCCGCGCCTGTTCGAGCCGCGCATCGGCCGCCTGGATCTGCGCGCGGAGCCTGCCGCCCGTGAACACGGGCAGCACCAGTTGCGGCCCGACGCCGAAAAAGTTGCCGGCCCCGAGAGACAGCCCGGAGACACTCGTCCCCTGCCGCCCGGCAAGCCCGGTGAGCAGCACGCGCGGCAGCAGGTCCGCCTTCGCCGCCTTGCGGCGAGAAATGGCCGCCTGGATCCGCGCCTGCGCCGCCCGCAAGTCGGGCCGCCTGGCAAGCAGCGCCGAATCCACGCCGGCGCCGAGCCGCGGCAGGCGGATCTCCTCCCGGGGTGCGGCATCCAGGCCCCGCTCTGCAAGCCCGCGGTCGCCGGTGAGCAAGGCGAGCTGGTGCAGCCGCAAGCGCCGCTGCCATTCCAGCGGTTCGATGGCCGCATCCAGCGAGGCCAGCGCCGAGCGCTGCCGCTCGACGTCCAGCCCCGGGGCGAGCCCGGCGCGCGCCCGTTCTTCCGTCAGCGCGAGCAGTTCGGCCTGGGCCGCGCGGTTGCGCCGCGCAGCGGCCAGCTGGCGCTCAAAGCCGCGCAATTCGAAGTAGGCGCGGGCCGTCTCCGCGCTCACAATCAGGCGCAGGTCCTCCAGAGACTCCTTGCCCGCTTCGACATCCGCCTTCGCGGCGCTGTAGCGCTTCGCTGAGCCGCTCCAGAAGCTCAGCTCCCACCGGGTGTCCAGACTTCCCGCAAGCAGCCCGGTTTCGAAAGCCGAGATCAGCGCAGTGCCGCTGCCGGGCGCCGCGCCGGGCGTAATGCGGATGATGCCGTTCTGAAATCCGCCGCGAATCTGCTGTGCGCTGGAATTGAGATTCACCGCGGGCATCAAGGCGGAGCGCGCATCCCTGGACAGAGCGCGCGCCTCGGCCAGCCGCTCCGCGGCGATGCGCACGTCGGGATTGCGCTCGACGGCGCGCGCCACCAGCCGGCTCAGCACGGGGTCGCCGTAGGACTCCCACCACGCGGAAGGGTCCGCTGCCAGCAGACAGAGCAAGAGCGTTCCAATCATGGTTTCAGCGCTCCTCGATGAACACGTCCATCTGTTGCCCGGCGTACACGCGCGCCTCCTCCGGCAGACGGTAGATCACTTGCAGGACGCGCGTGTCCGTGCGCTCCACGGTGTCGCCTGTCAGGTTGCGCTTGGGCACGACGTAGGGTTCCACACGCACGAACTCGAGCTGGTACCGCAACGCCGCGTTGCCCCGGACGGAAGCCACCGCGCGCGCGCCCGCCTGCACGCGCCAGGCGTCTTTCTCGTCGACATCGGCTCGCACATGCAACGGGCCGGCGGAGCCCATGAGGATCAGCGGCTTCGGAGCAGCGCCGGCCGCGGCGAATTCTCCGGCGCGGACGTTGACCTGCAAAATGCGGCCGTCAATCGGCGCAGTGATGGTGAGCCGCTCGAGGTCCGCCCGGACGCGTTCCACGGCCTTCTGCGCCGCTGCCAGCTCGGCTTCCGCCACGGCAATGTCCTGTTTCCACGAGCCCGCCTTGAGTCGCGCCAGCGAGGCCTCGGCCTCGGCCAACCGCGCGCGCGCCACCTGCACGGCTGCGCGCCGCCGCTCCACCTCCTCGGTGCGCACGGCGCGCGGGTCGCGCACGGACTCGATGAGCCGCAGTTGTGTTTCCGCGTCGGCCAGCGCCGCCCTCGCCTCGGCAACGCGCGCCTCGGCGGGGGGAATGTCCTCGGCGCGGGGCGCGTTGCGCAGCCGTTCCAGCTGGGCCCCGGCCAGCTTCACCTGCGACTCGCGCAGGGCCAGCTCGGCTCGCAGATCGCGGTCGTCCAGCCGCAACAGCGGCTGGCCCCGCCGCACGCGGTCGCCGGGTTTCACATAGACCTCCAGCACGAGCGCCGGAACAGGAACGCCAATGGCGATGTCCTCGCTGGCGCTCTCCACCAGGCCGACGGCGCCGACCTGCTTCTGGAAGACGGAAGCCGGCGGCGGCAAAGGCGGCGCGGCCTGCACCTCCCTCGGCTTCATATGCTGCACGCTGTAAATGGCGAACACGAGGGCGATGGCCGCCAGCACCGGCGGCCCGTATTTCGTCAGCATTTTTCCTTCTCCTCTTCCACGCAAGTCACTTTGTGAATCACCCCGTCGCTGATTTCCGCCACGCAGTCTGCGAAATCGAGAATGCGCGCATCATGCGTAACGACGACCACCGCGCGGTCCGGCTGCACGGCGATCTTGCGCAGCAGTTCCATCACATGGCGGCCGGTCGGACCGTCCAACGCGGACGTCGGCTCGTCGCAGATGACAAGCTTCGGGTTCTGGATCAGCGCCCTGGCGAACGCCACCCGCTGCTGCTCGCCGCCGGAGAGCTTGTTGGGCAGCACATCGGCGCGATGCGCCATGCCGAGGTCCGCCAGCATCGCCCGGGCCCGCTCGAGCGCCTGCCTGCGCGGCACGCCTGCCGCCAGCAGCGGCACGGCGGCATTCTCGGCGGCCGTCAGGGCGGGGATCAGATTGAACTGCTGGAAAACGAAGCCGATGTTGTACAGGCGGAACAGCGCGCCTTCTCCGTTGCGCAGCTTCCGCAGATCCCGGCCCAGCACGGTCACCGAGCCCTCGTCGTGATGCAGCAGGCCGGCGATAATGCTGAGCAGCGTCGTCTTGCCGGAGCCGGACGGACCCAGGAGGAACGTCATCTGGCCGAAGCGCGCCTCGAAATCGACGCCCCGGAGCACATGAAGGCGTGTCGCGCCTTCCCCGAACGACTTGTGCACGCCGCGGCAGCGTACGGCCAGAGTGTCTGTCTGCAAAGGCATCTCCATGATGCAGTTCTCCTCTGCTAACCCCGGAACACCACCGCGGGATCCACCACCACCATGCGCCGGATGCTGAGCACGGTCGCCGCAGTGACGACGGAAAACACCAGGCCGCCTGTGATCAGCATGATTTCCGGAAGCAGGCGGAAGCCCCGCAGCTCCAGATTGTCTTTGGTCAGCTCGAAAAACAGCGCCGTCCAGCTGATGCCCAGGCTGTAGCCAATGAGGAAAACGACGACTGCCTGGAGGAGAATCATCAGAACAATGCGGATATTCGTCACGCCAATGGCCTTCAAAGCGCCGAAATAGCGCATGTTTTCGAGGATGAACAGGGAAAATGTCTGTCCCGATACCAGCGCGCCGACCAGAAGTGCAATCGAAATGGTGATGCCGAAATTGATGGGAATGCCCGTATTGCGGATGTAATACCAGATGGTGTCCCGGCCGAAGTCGTCCGCCCGCATCGCCTTCAGTCCTGTCCGCTCGGAGATGCGCCGGCAGAGCTCGCCCTCGTCGAGGCCCGCGCGCCCTTTGACGAGGATGAACGACAGCTGGCGCGGCTCCCGGCCCACCGTCTGGATCGCCTCGCTGTAGCGCGCGTAGATCACCGGCAGATTGACGAACGGCGGGGACGCGTCGACGATGGCGGCAATCCGCATCACCAGCGGACCCAGTTCCAGCTCCTGTCCGATGGCGTACGGTTGGCCGGGAAAGAAGTAGTTGTATCCGACCCGGTCGATTGCGATGGCGCGAGGCGCCAGCAGCGACCGGGCGTCGCCTGCCAGAAAGGTTTGCGGCAAGCCGGTCAGCGTGGCGTCGTCCACGCCCATCAGGATGGTGTTGCGGAAGTTCCCGTCCGCCCCCTTCGCGCGGGCGATGCCCTTGAACAAGGGCGCGGCCCACTCGACGCCATCGACGCCGCGCACGAAGTAGACGGACTGGTAGTTGAGGGCGCGGACCTCGTCGACGTATTGCGTCTTCGGGTCCATCACCCAGATGCGTGCGTCCTGGACGTCGCGGATTTGCGATCTCGTGCGGTCCAGCAGCCCCACGAAGATCGACATCTGATGCGACATCAGGAAGGTGGAAAACGCAATGGCGAGGATCAGCCCGAAGTACTTGGGCTTGTCCCCGGTCAACATTTGCCAGGCGATGTAGCGCAGTCCGGCGCCTCCGGGTTTCTTCACACCCGTTATGATTGAACAGTGTTCAATGCGGATGCAATTTTTCTCGCCTTGCCGCCGCGCCGGCCATCGAGCGCGCCCCGGATCAGCACCTCGACGTGGCTTTTGAGCAGCCTTTCGCGGGCCTGGAACGGGAACTCCCGGGCTGTATTGAGCAGATGGACGAGCCCGTGGCACCCGGCCCAGAGGACCTGCGCCACCTCTTCGGCGGCGCCCGGGCCGCGAGCCAGCAAGCCCGCCCTGGCGCATTGCTCGCAACAGCCGAGGATCGCGTCGTAGCAGGCCATTCCTTGTGTACGAAACACCTGCATCAGATGGGGATGCTGCTCCGGGTTGCGCGCCGCAAACAGAAGTTCGTAATCGTGCGGGTGGTCCAGGCCGAACCGGACGTAGGCGGCAAGCACCGCCCGCAACCGCGCGGCCGGCGCCGCGTGCGACCCGGCCTGCCGGCGCAGGCGCGCGTTCAGCCGGGCGAACGTGTTGGCCAGCAGGTGCGCCAGCAGATCTTCCTTGCTCTCAAAGTAGTGATAGAGCAGCCCGACGGAACAGCCGGCTCGCCTGGCGATGCTGCGGATCGTCACTGCCTCGACCCCTTCGGCGAGGAACAGGTCGCGGGCGGCGGCGGAGATCTTTTCCTGGATCTCCACCCCGTCGGGCTGCCCGCCGGGAGCGGCGGACGCCGGCGAGTGGCGGGCGGTTGCGCTCTTCACTGCACTTTCATGATGCCTGCGGGCCGGGCCGGGTTGCGAACATCGCCCCGCGGGCCGCAAGCACGAAACCGGCCCCTCAGGAGAAGCGCGTGCGCCGCCAGAGCAGCCAGCCCCCGCCGAACAGCGCCGCCAGCGACGCGGCCGACAGCACGGCGAGCCAGAAGCGGTCGACCTCGATCGGCTGCCGTTCGGCGTGCCAGCCCAGCCAGGCAAAGATGCCGATGGCGGCGGCGACCACGGCGAATTCCCACCAGCGGCGCGCCGCGGCCGCAGCAGCCAGAGGATCGCGGCCCTCCAGGGCCTGCTCCACCGCAGCTGCGTCCAGATTGTACCGGTCGCATTCGCGCCGAATCGCCCGGCGCCAGGAGGAGCGTTCCGCTTCGGGCGCCGCGGCCAGGCTGATGGCGGCCGCGCCGGCGGCCATCACCACGGAGCCGGCGACGATGAGCCCGCGAGCCGCGCCCCCGAGCCCGGCAAATTCGCCGAACACGAGCGCGCCCCAGGCCAGCCCCCACAGCTGGTTGGTGTTCGAGAGGGGAATTCCGCGGCCGATGCCGATGTATTTCGCGGCATACTGCTGAAAAAGATCGCCCAATACCCAGCAAAATCCGCCCAGAAAAAGCCAGAAAAGGGCCGGCCGGATGCGCGCCACCTCATCGAGCATCGGCTGCCATCCGCCATGGAATGCCATGGCCAGCACCAGGCATGTAGCCAGTTCGCCGACGGTGAAGACGGTGACGAACGAGAGGGGGTTCATGCCGCTGATGTAGGCCTTGCGGTACGGGATGTACATGGTGCCCCAAAGCAGCCCCGCAGCCAGCGCCGCCAGTACGCCCATGGCGGCGGAATGCTGCGCGTTCGGCGGCTGATGCGCCGTGGCCCAGGCCAGCAGCATCGCGCCGACGACGATGGCGGCGGTCCCGCCAAGCACCTTCGCCCACTGGCCCCGGCCTGCGTCGCGCAGCTCGTTGAACAGCAACCAGCCCCAGAACAGACCCACCAGGCTGTTCGTGTTCCACAACGGGAATGCCACCGAGAGGCCGACATTGCGGATGGCGAACACCGTGAGCGTGTTGGCGACGGCCCAAAGCATTCCGGCCAGAACCGCCCAGACCGCCAGGTGCGGCTTGGCCTTCAGATCCAGCCAGACGTAGGACGTGCCCTTGATCGCCACGGGCAGCGTCCAGCGCGCGACGAAAACGCCCGCCACCATGCCGAGCGAAATCAGAAACGGGGAGATCCCGGTGGTGACCAGCTTGGTGGGCGCCTCCGCCGCGCCCAGCCAGGCCCCTGCCGTGAACCCGCAAACGACTCCCACCAGGTGAAGCGATGCGTTGCTGCGCCGGACCTCATGCATGGCGGTCACTTCAGGGCCAGCAGCAGCGCTGTGCCCAGCAACAGCACCGCCGCGGGAATCCAGAACTGCACGTCGGTGAGAATGGAGCGGATCATTTCAGTTTTGGCGGACCGGGCCGCGGCTCAGGAGCCGGTCCTTGTCAGACTACCGCGAAGCCGTCCCGTTCTGCACGGCCCGCTTTCCTCCGCGGGCGGGGGCCTGCGCCAGATCGTAGAACTCGTACGTCAGCTTCCACGAGGCGCGCCGGCCCGGGGGCACGGAAAGCCGGATGTAAGGCTCGGGGCAGAAGGTCTTGCGCATGCACCAGAAGACCAGCCTCTCGAGCGGCAGCGAGCCGCGGATCCGAACGCCGGCGCCGGCGCCGGCATGCTCCACGCGGATGTCGTAATCGGAAGAACTGGCGGAGAAGCCGCGGAATTCCCCGATCGCGCTTTCGCCTTCCGGAATGTCCTTGACAATCTCGATTTTGTTTCCAGAGTTTCTCACGAAATCAGCCGTAAATTGTCGAACAATTTCCAGCTCGAAAGGAAATGTGACCGTCACGCCCGGACCCGCCGGCAGGCCGTCGATCACGAAAAAATTGTGGTTGTACTGCGAGGTTTCGATCGGTTTCGACCCTGTGTTGACCAGGGTGTGGCTGATCTCCATCACCGGGCGCTGTTTCACCAGCCGGACGGTTTTTCTGTAAAGATAGGCGTAACCGTTGGCCGGGCGGATCGAGTGTTCGAACTCGATCCACGATTTTCCCTGCCGGACGCGCCAGAGGCCGGGATCGACGATCTCATAAGTGTCGAAATTCCGGAAAGGCTCGTTGCCGGGCTTGCGGAGGATGCCCACGCCGATGCGGACGAACTCGCCGCCGGCGGGCGCCTCGTCGTAGCCGAGCGCGGCGGCGCCGGTGCGGAACTCTTCCACCGGTCCCATGATCGAGTCGTGCAGGCGCGGGTCGTAACGCTCGAACCACTGCCCGAAGTACTCGTGGCGCAGCGTGCGCAGGCTGAAGACCTGTCCTGACCAGTCGAACCGCGTCCCGCGGTAATAGCCTTTTTCCGGGTCGGGCAGGTAGATCCGGGCCGTCAGGGAGCGGTTCTTCAGAAAGGCTTGCGGCGGAGGCGCCTGGGCGCAGAGCGGGAGCGGCAGGCAGGCGAGCGCCACGCCGGCGCATGCCAACATTGCGGGCTTTGCCATAGGAAACAAGCTATCAGATGGGGCGCAGGCGCTTGTCAGGCGCGTTCGAACAGACACAACCGGCGGCCGGGCCCGGTTTCAAAGACCCGGACAGGCCGGAACAGGCCGTCGAACGCGGCGAGAAACGCTTCCCATGAATAGCCGCTCTGCGGCAGGAACTCGACCAGAGCGGCCCGGCAAAGCTGCCGGCATTCTGCGGCAAAGGCCTGGAGCGAGGGCAGGCTGGCAGGCACGTTGCCGGGGCCCGCGGCGATGCCCAGGTCCGCCGGCAACGCGGCGCGGCGCCACGGGCCGCCAGCCGCGGGGCGCACCAGCGGCAATGCGGCGCCGCGGGCGGAGCTCTCATCGAGATAATCCGCCGCGGCTTGCTGCGCGGATGCGTGCAGGCGGACCCATGCCGTGCCGGGCGCCGGCGCCAGTTTCCCCGACTGCGGGAGTGCGCCGCGCCACTCGTAGACGAGCTTTGCCCCGCGAAGCACGGCTTGTTCTCTCGCAATCACGCCCGCAAGCCCGGCAGACACCGGCGGGGACTCGTGCATCCGGCAGGGAGTCCAGTCCCTGCACCGAGCCAGGGCTCGGACCAGAGAACGCAGCCCGGCCAGGTCGGCGCCCGTTGCGGGGCTCACGTGCCCGCGAAGCGCGCCCAGGAACTTCCACCTTGCGCGCCATGCCTGCCAGCGCGATCCCCGGTTCACGCCGCCGGCAGCGATGCAGGTATCCAACATCGGCTGCGCAAATTGCCGGAGAAATTCCTGCCGGCCCGGCCAGCACCGGCCGTCGAAGGGGGCGAGCGCAGTCTGGCTGATCCACACGGGGCGGCATCCGCTGAACTGCACCCACTGCGCGTTCACCTTGCACAGAGTCCAGCCGTGGATCCGCAACGCCTCTTCGGCATCGAGCACATGCAGCGCGGCGTCTCTCCACTGGACCCAGGTCCACTCCTCCGGCCAGGACAGCGTCAGAGCGCCATTGCGTTCTGCCGATTCGCCGTCCGGGCGCCAGACGAGCCCGTCGCGGGCCAGCAGCTCCCACACACGCTCCCGGTGAAGGGCTGGGTTGACCTGTTCCGCGGAAGCGGCACCGCCCGGCAGCCATGCCGGGATCGCCGGGTTCCAGGTCCCGTCAGCCATTGCAACGCTCCGCTCGCCGGTGCGCAGCGGGGCTGCCCGCCGGGCTGCCCCGCCCGCCGGTTGGCTCACTGCTGCGGCCGCATCCTCCCGCCGGGACGCGCAGGTCCGGGGCCAATGCCGCCGCCCATGCCCAGGCCCCGCCCGGGCATCTGGTCGTACTTCTGTTTCTGCTCGGGCGTCAGAAGCGCATAGAACGAGGCTTCCGCGCGGGATTCGATCAGGGTGATCTCGGCCGTCGCCGCGCCGATGTCGCGCGAGGCGCGATCGAGCCCGGCCGCGTCGTTCGCCTTCACAGCCGCCTGCAACGCCTGCCGCGCCGCAGCCATCTGTTGCCGGTACGGCTGCACCGCTGCCTGCGCATCGGTGAAGATCTTCAGCGCCTGCGTCTTCTGCGAGTCGGACAACGAAAGCCACTGGCTGAGCCGTTCGACCCGCGCCTGGACCATTTCCTCGGGGCTGGGCGGGGCGCCGCCAAACCCGCGCATTTGCGCCTGGACGCCCATCGCGCCCGCCATGACCAACGCTGCCACCTGGATCCAACGAACCATGATTCAACCTCCTCCCTTCCCTGAACGAGGCTCGGGCCGGTTTGGGTTGCAGCCGGAACGTCAAGATTTGTAAAGTGCAGGCTCGCCCCGGCTGGGCGTGGGGCGCGGCGGGCGCCCGCAGCAGTCTCGGCGGAGGCCGGAGCGGTGCGGCTTCGGGCTATCATGAAAGTTTGGCCGTACACCGGCCCCATCTCGAGGCCGTCCACTTACAGTTGCTTATGCGATTCTTGCCAGTGCTTGCTCTTTGCATGTCCGCAGTCTGGGCGCAGGACACCGCGTTGCTGTCCGGCTCGGTGCTTGACCGCGCCGGCGCGCCCGTCGCCAAGGCGCAGCTCCGCCTGGCGTCCCGCTCCACTTCGTTCACTGCGGAGAAGACGGCCAACCAGGGAGGCGACTTCGCCTTTGACCTGCTGGCGCCGGGCGAATACTCGCTGACGGTTTCCAAAGAAGGCTTCGAGACGTTGCGGCTGGATAGGATCGTGGTTCGGGCCCGGCAACGGCAGAACCTCATTCTGACGCTGACAGCAGGGGATGCAGCCAGAACGGTCGCCGTGGAAGAGCCCCGCGCGGGGCTTGATGCGGACGTGGCGATCGCCGCTGCGATGGACCGCACGCTGCTCGACCACCTGCCGGTCAATGGACGCAACGCCCTGTCGCTGGCGCCGGCGGCCCCGGCTGCGGTGACCGGCGCCGCGCCGGAAGGGCAGCCGAATGTGCTGGGCCTGCCCGCCCATCTGAACTACATCACGGTGGACGGTCTGAATCTTTATGAGCCGCTGACCCGGATGATTTCCCCCGAAGACAGCGCGCGGGAGCCGCTTTCCCGGCAGTCGTTGACCTTCACACAATCCTTTCCCTCCGGCGTCGTCAGCCTTGATTCGGTTGCGGAAGCAAGCCTCCAGACGCAGAACTTTATCCCGCAACTGGCCCGCACGCCGGGCCTGCAAGTGGGGCTTGTGAGCCGCCGCGGCGAGCGCGCTTTTCACGGGTCTCTGTACGAGTACTTCCGTACGGACCGCTTCGCTGCCAACGACTGGTTTGCCAACGCGCTCGGCTTGCCCCGCGGCCGGCTCCGGCAGCACCAGTTCGGCGCCGCCGCCGGCGGACCCGTCGTGCCGGAACGGACGTATTTCTTCGCTTCATACGAGGGCCTGAGGCTGGATGCGCCGCAAACGCACTTCGCCGTTGTTCCGGATGCCGCTTTCCGGCAGTCGTCGCCCGCTTCGCTGCGGCCGTTCCTGAACGCGTATCCGCTGCCCAACCGCCCGAGCGTCGGCGGCGGCGCGGGCGTGTTCGCCTCCGTGTCCACATATCCGCTGGACCGGGACGTCTTTTCATTCCGTCTGGACCAGCGCGTCGCCGCTTCGCATTCCGTGTTCGCCCGCTTCCACTATGCAAAGAGCGACGCCGATGCGCGCGGTTCCGTGTTTCTTGCGCCCAATGTGATCCGTTCTTACAAGGATGAATTCCGCTCCGGCACGGCGGGCGTCGTTTCCACGCTGAATCCCGGCACGACCAATGATTTCCGCGTCAATTACACGAATGTCTCGCTGGATATGCAGAACCGTTTTGATTCCTTGAACGGCGCTGCGCTGCCGGACCTGAACCGGATTTTCCCCGCGGGATTGAATCCGTCGAACGCCGAATACAGCTTCAATGTTTTGGGCATGGCCGGCTATTCCTTCGGCCCCCCGGCGGCGAACCGCCAGTGGCAGATCAACGCCTCGGACACGGTGACCATGGTGGCGGGCGCCCACTCCTACGTGGCAGGGTTCGATTACCGCTATATCGCGCCCACCCTGCGCAAGCCCGCCTATTCGAGCGCATCCTGGTTCCGCGCACTGAGCGAACTGCAAGCCGACGGCACGCAGGCGCCGGGAGCATTTCTTTCTTCCCGTTCGGTCTCGTCGGTGGTTTCCGCCAGCACCGACGCAGTTTATCCGGCGATCCAGAATCTTTCCTTCTTCCTTCAGGACACGGCCAAGATCGGTTCGCGCGTGACGCTGGCCTTTGGCGTGCGGTGGGACATCAATTCGCCGCCGGGAGTGCGCCAGGGGCCGCGCCCTGCCGCGCTTTCATCGTCCTTCAGCAACCGGATTGTGCAGAACGAGCCGCTTTTCGACAAGAGCTGGTCCGACGTGGCGCCGCGCTTCAGCTACACGCAGGTGATTCGCGCCACGCCGGGCCGCGAGCTGATCGCGCGGTTCGGCGTGGGCGGCTTCCACTCGTTCGGGGCGAGCACCCTGCTGGCGTTTTTCGAAGGCGCGCCCTATTCAGGCGTCCGATCGATGTCATTGCCCCCGTTTCCGCTCGTCGGGACCGATCTGGCGGCGCCGTCGATGCCGCCGGCCAAGCGCTACGGGCTGGTAGTGGCGGCGGACCGCGGCCTGCAATCGCCCATCATCCGCAACTGGAACCTCGGCGTCGAAAAGCATCTGGGCAATGACCAGAGCGTTACGGTGTCATTCCTCGGGACTTCCGGGAGGCGGCTCTTGAGGAACGTCGCCGAGCGGAGCGCCAGCGCGGATTACGTGGATCTCCACAAGATCATCAGCGTGGTCGATTCCTCCTGGCGCGGGTTGCAGACCGAGTACCGCCGCCGGCTATCCCGCCGCTTCCAGACGCAGGCCGTTTACACATGGGCCCACGCCACCGACGACGATGCTGTGTACGGCGGCATCGGATTTGCAACCATTTTCGGAAACGAGAAGGGCAATTCGAATCACGACGTGCGCCATCTGCTGAACGTGTCCGGGACCTTCCTCATTCCCGCTCCCCGGCTCGCCGGGCTGAACGCAGCGCTGCGGGACTGGCACCTGGAATGGATCGCAACGGCGCGGTCCGGCCTGCCATTCGACGTGCTGATGCTCAACTCCACCCCGAGCGCGGACGCGGGCGCCGTGCAGACCCCCGTCATCCGCGGCCTTTACGGATTCGTTCGGCCGAATTACAACGGGGCGGAGATCTGGATCGAAGACAAGAACGTGGCTGGCGGCAAGCGCCTCAATCCCGCCGCTTTCACGGCCCCGGCGACGAACCAGACCGGCGACCTGGGGCGCAACATTCTCTACGGCCGGCCGATGGCGCAGCTCGATCTTGCACTGCGGCGCGAAATTCCTTTCAGCGAGAATATCCGGCTGAATTTCTCCGTGCAGGCATTCAATCTCACCAATTCGCCGGCGTTTGCCAACCCCAACCGCAACGAGGGCGGATTTTTCGGCAGCCCGGTTTTCGGCATCCCGGTGCGCTCGCTGAACGCATCGTTCGCCCCGAATCCGGCTTCGTACTTCGCACCTGGCGGTCCGCGATCCGTGCAGTTCTCCTTCCGCCTCCGGTTCTGAAGATGCAACGGCCGCCATATTCCATGAGGGGGACTTTGAAACCCATGCGCCTCGCTTCCTTGTTGCTTCCCGCATTCCTCGCTGCTCTTGCTGCGCCGGCCCAGACGGGCCAGAGCGCGCAAACCTCCCCGCAGGCGCCGGCGCCGGCGAAGCCGAAAGCGGGCGCTTCCCAGCCTGCGCCGTTTTTTGAGGACAAGCCATACATCCGCAGGTTCACCATCGGCGGAAACGCGAGCTTCCTGGTTCCCGGCCTCATGAAGAGCGGCGAGCAAACCGAGAGCCTCGCCTCGCCTCCTTTGCAGATCGACACGAAGAACGAAAACAAAGGCACGATTTTCGGCGGCGGCGTCACGGTGCAGTTTTTCCTTGGCGAACGCTACGCGATCAACGCCGACCTCCAGATCCGCCGCCCGCGGTACAAGCTCACAACCACGCTGTATGAAGGCGTCGACAACCCCAATACGCCGGGCGACGAGCGCACGGTCACCTTTTACACCGAGGACACGCGCGCCCGCTATTGGGACCTGCCTTTGCTCCTGCGCCGTTACAACGAGAGCCGGTATGAGAACCGCTGGAAATGGTTCTATGAAGCAGGCCCCGTGCTGCGCCATGTGACCGGCATCCGCAGCGCGACCGAGAAGGAATTTCAAGGGACGAAAACCTGCTGCGACGAAACGCCGGCGACGCCCGCCCACAGGAACATTTACGGCGCCGCGGCCGGAATCGGCCTGGTGCTGAAGGACGATTTCGGGATCAAGTTGATTCCCGAGTTCCGCTACACGCGCTGGTTCGGCGGCATCTTCACCAACCGCGCGGCGCAATCCCGCCGCGGCCAGTACGAGATCCTGGTCTCGATCACTTTCTGACGGCTCACGGCTGGTCCCGCCAGAGCAGAAGCCGCGCGGCGCCAATTGGTTCAGAGCCTCGCGCCGGAGTGAGCAGTTGAAGCGCTTGCGTCACGTCTGCTTGCTGCGCTCGGTGGTTTCGCGAGGGATTTCCCGTTGAGGACCGCTCGCTCTCGCGGCGCCGAATCCGGTTTGCTGGCTGCACCGGGGTTGATGCGCAGATTCGCTTTCAGAGCCGCGCGCCGGGGTGCCGCCGTTCGAAAGAACGGCGGCCGGAGTGAGCGGTTGAGCCGCTTGCGTCACGTTTGTCCACCGCGGCCGGTGGTTTCGCAAGAGACTTGCCGTTGGGCCGCTCGCTCTCGCGGCGCCTGCGGCCCGCTTCGCTCGCGGCTCCGAATACGATTGGCTCGCGGCGTGTGAAACTGCAACTCCTGGCCGGGCCGCGACAGCAAAACATTTCCGCCACGACCTGTTCTGTTCGTTTCCGCCATGAACTGTCCGGTTCATGGCCCCGCCAGGATGAGGCCGGCGGCTACAGAATCGCCTTGACGATCTTCGCCGGCAGCATGAAGAGCGCGCCGATCAGCTCGAAGACGCCCGCAATCGCCATCCCAAGCAGCTTGAAGGGAAGCAGCAGCAGCCAAACCAGCGGGAACAGGATCAGCGCCAGGAGCGCCAGCGGCCAGCACAGCACCGCAAGGATGAGGAACAGCAGGAATCCTGCCATCGGCAAACCCTCCTCGATTTGAGGATACGCATCGGGCGCCTGGTATGTTCCGCAAACTTGCACCGGGTCTTGCCGGCCACATCGATCCGGGAGGCCGGTCTGCATGTGTCTTCTTCTGTGCGCACCGGCGGCGGGCCGAATCGCTCCGTCTGCCGGGACAAACCCGCGGCGTGCGAATCGGGCACGCGCAACTTTGCGGCTTCACGCCCCGCTGGGCGTCGAGTCCGGACCGCGGCCCAGCGCCTCGGCCGCATGATAGGAAGACCGCACAAACGGGCCCGATTCAACGTGCTCGAACCCCATTTCCTGCGCGGCGCGCCTGTACCCGGCGAACTGCTCCGGCGTGACGTAGCGCAACACCGGCAAATGCTGCAAGGTCGGCCGCAGATACTGCCCGATGGTGACGATGTTCACGCCGTGCCGGCGCAAGTCGCGTAAGGTGCCGATGACTTCGTCGTCGGTTTCGCCGAGCCCCACCATCAGCCCGGACTTCACAGGGATGTCGGGGCGCAATTCGGCGGCGAAGGCGAGCATCTCGAGCGAGCGCTCGTATCGCGCGCCGAAACGCACCTCGCGGTACAGCCTCGGCACCGTCTCGATGTTGTGATTGAGCACGTCCGGCCCGGCATCGAGCACGGTCTTCATCGCTTCGCGCGAGCCCTGGAAATCCGGCACCAGAACTTCCACCCGGCAGCCGGGGATCCGGGCGCGGATGGCGCGGATGACCGCCGCGAAGTGGCTGGCGCCGCCGTCTTTCAGATCATCGCGGTTGACGCTGGTCACCACGGCGTGGCGCAGCCCGAGGTGCTCGCACGCTTCCGCAACGCGGCGCGGCTCGTCGGCGTCCACCGGCAGCGGTTGCCCCTTCTGCACGGCGCAGAAGCCGCAGCGCCGCGTGCACTGGTTGCCAAGAATCATGAACGTGGCGGTGCGGTGGTTCCAGCATTCGCCGATGTTGGGGCAGGCGGCGGATTCGCAGACCGTGTGCAGCTGGAGGCGGCGCACCAGCCGCTTCAGCTCCATGTATTGGTCGCCGACGGGCGCCGGGGCCTTGAGCCACGCGGGGCGGCGCGGTCTTGTGTCGATGGAAACCAGCACTTCTTTCATGATACCGGCCGGGCGCCGTCGCCGGCTCCGAGCGCCTGCAAGACGCGCGTCTTGAAGTCGGATTCAGGCAGCCCTTCGAGGTTGATTTCCACGTTGGCTCTTGCTCCGGCGCGGGCCGCTTCCGCCAAAGCGATTCCGGTGGCGATGTCGGAGGCGAATTTCGCCGGCGCGGTCTCGTTCAACGCCTCGAGCCTCGCTTTCAGCTCGCCCGCCTTGATGAAGACTTCAAGCGGGACCTCGGCGGCCTGCCGCAGCGCCTGCTCCACATACGGCTGGCGTTCCTGTTTCGGCCGCCGCCAGGCGGCCATCACCTCGCGAAAGGCGGCCGCATCCCGGTCGACCGCCTCCGTGAAAAACGCACGCAACTGCTCGAATTCGGCCGGGTCCTGCTTCGCCAGCCGGGCGGCCATCGAGCCCAGCGCGGCCGCCATGGCGGCCGCAGCGGCCGATGCACTGCCGCCGCCCGGCGTGGCCGAAGGCGCCGCCAGCGCATCGAGGAATTCCCGCAGCCCTCCGCGCTCAGCCATCACAGCCTCCAGGCGGTTCTCCAGGACGACGGAAGGCTGGAAATTCCCGATTTGCAGATAGTATTCGGCGGCCATTTCCAGCGCCTTTTTCGGGACCAGGCCGACAATTTCACTTTCGGCCACGGCGACGCCGAAGCGTTCCGCCTCGCGCTTCACTGTCTCGAAGACTCGATGGACGGGGGTGGATTCAAAGTCGGTCAGATTCATCGAGACCTGCGCCATGCCGCGGGAGGCGAGTTCGACGCCCATCGCCTTCACATACCGGTAGCCTCCCGAGGAGAAGCGCACCGCGCGGGCGATTTGCTTCGCAATTTCCACGTCCGGCGTCCGCAGCAAAATGTTGTAGGCGATGAGAAACTTGCGGGCTCCGACCGCAGTGGCGCCGGCGGTCGGGTGCAGAACCGGCTCGCCGACGTCCGGGTCGCGTTCCGGGTTCTTCCCCATTTCCTCCCGCAGGGCTTCGAACTGGCCGCGGCGGATGTTTTCCAGCTGGACGCGTTCGGGCCGTTTCGCGGCGGCTTCATAGAGATAACAAGGGATGCGGAGCCGCTTCCAGAGCTCGGCGGCGGCGCGTTCGGCCAGCTGCACGCAGTCCTCCATGCTGACGCCGGCCAGCGGCACGAAGGGCAACACGTCCAGCGCGCCGATGCGCGGGTGTGCGCCGCGGTGCGTGTTGAGATCGATCAGCTCCACGGCCTTCGCCGCCCCCGCCAACGCAGCTTCCACGGCCGCTTCCGGCGGCGCGACGAAGGTGATGACGCTGCGGTGGTGGTCCGGATCCATTTCCAGGTCCAGCAGCACGGCGCCGGGAACGGACGAGATCGCATCGGCGATGGCGCGCACCCTGGCCTCGTCGCGGCCTTCGCTGAAATTGGGAACGCATTCAACCAGTCTTTTTTCCATGGAAAACAATTTCCTCCGGCGGCTTGAGCACGCGGCCTTTTTTTACAACAACGGCGGCCAGATTGGCGCCGAAATAGTATCCGATTTCCCGGTAGTCGGAGACATCCAGAACGATGAAATCCGCCTGCTTGCCGGCCTCGAGAGTTCCCGTGCGGGAGGCAATGCCAAGCGAGTGGGCCGCATTGACCGTCGCCGCGGTGATCGCTTCGGCGGGTGTCATCCTCAACTGGGTGCAAGCCAGGGCCACCGCCATCTGCATGTTCCAGGTGGGGCTGGTTCCCGGGTTGTAATCGGTGGCCAGCGCCACGGCTGCGCCTGCTTCAATGAGCGCCCGCGCCGGCGCATGGCGGGCCATGCCCAGGAACAGCGCCGCCCCGGGCAGGAACGTGGCGATCGTGTTCGAGCGGGCCAGCAGGGGAATGGAGGCCGGCGCGATGTGTTCCAGATGGTCGGCGCTGTGCGCGCCCAGCTCGACGGCGAGCGCCACGGATCCCCCGTCGGAGAACTGGCCTGCGTGCATGCGCAGCCCGAAGCCCATGCGGCGGGCCGCCTCCAGATACCGGCGGGCCTGCGCCACCGTAAAGGCGTTTCTGTCGCAGTACACATCCGCGAACCGCGCCAGCCGCCTCGCGGCTACGGCGGGCATGACTTCGGCAATGAGGTAATCGATGAAGGCGTCCGGCTGCCCCTCGAATTCCGGGGGCACGGCGTGCGCGCCGAGGAAGGTGGGCGCCACCTCGAGAGGATCGTCGTGCAGTTCGCTCAGAACTCGCAGGCAACGCAATTCTCCGGCTGCGTTGAGAGCGTAACCGCTCTTCGCCTCCACCGTCGTGGTGCCGCAGGCCGCCATTCGCCACAGCTCCCGCTGGGCCTGGGCCCGGAGTTGATTCTGGGTGGCGCTTCTGACGAACTTGACAGAGCTCCCGATGCCCCCTCCGGCCGCCGCGATTTCCTCATAAGACCGCCCTGCGATGCGCATGGCGAAATCCTCAAGACGCGGCGAGCCGTAGAGCAGATGAGTATGGCTGTCGATAAACCCGGGCATCACCACTCGGCCCTTGACATCCAGCTCCGCGGCGCCGCGAGCGATGGAAAGATTCTCGATGCGGCTGGCGGGGCCGACGGCCGCGATGATTCCGTTCTCGACCACCATCGCTCCGTTCTCGATGATCGACAGCTCGCCGAGTTCCGCGCCGCGCCTCGGACCGGCGCCGCCGCGGAGCGTCAGCAGCTGGCGCGCGCCCCGAACCAGCATCCTTTGCGACATGGCCGACATCTCCCATCGTATCTGTTACGGGGGTGGCTGTCGAACCTGGCCGCCTGGCGCCGCGGCGCGCAGCCGGCGGCAAATCACGGCCTTTTCCGGCAGCCTGCGGGCCAATTTTGCCTGAAATCATGCCGTCATCGCGTCCGCAAATCCAGCAGATTCTTTGCAGCAAACCCGGAATTCGTTATGATAGGGGGCGGTTCGAACAGGCTGGAGGCGGGCAGGGCGAGGCGGACATGGAGCTGTCAGCGGAGAACCGGCAGGAAATCCGGCTGGAACTCGAAAGAATCCTGGCCAGCCAGGCTTTTCGCAGGAGCCGGCGTTGCAGCCGATTCCTGCGTTTCGTCGTCGAAAAAGCTCTTGCCGGGGAGGCGGAAACGCTCAAGGAGCGGACTCTCGCCCTCGCCCTGTTCGACCTGCCCGCCGATGCCGACCTCGAACGCGACAGCTCGGTGCGCGTCTGTGCGAGCGAAGTGCGGAAGCGCCTTGCGGCATACTACTCTTCCGCCGAGGCCGGCGGCGGCTGGCGCATCGAGCTGCCGGTGGGCAGCTATGTTCCGGTCTTTCACCGCGCAGCCGCCGAGGCGCCGGGCGAGGACGGAGCCGTGGCGGTTTCTGCCAGGAATTCAGCCGGTTCTGCGCTGTCAGGATCGCGGGTGCTGTCGCTTTCAGCCATCGGGTTGGCGCTTCTCGCGCTGTGGCTCTACTCCCGCAGCTCTCCGGACGCAATTCTGCGATTCTGGCAGCCGGCGGTGAACTCGCGGGGCGGTGTCGAGATCCTGATGGCCTCTCTGTTGTCTTCAGCCGCGGCGGCCGATGCCAGCGCATCGAATGCGGCAAATGCGGTGGCCGGCGGAGCTTCCGGCGCCTTGCAGGCGGCGGCCGCGGCTGAAATTGCGCACTACCTCCGCAGCCGGGGCGCGCGCGTAAGAATCGGCGATTACCGGGAGCCGAGGATGGCCGATGCGGCGGACAAGGCGATTATTGTTCTTGGAGCATCGGTTCTCCGCGGGCCGCACTCGTGGATGCAAGAAGCCCCGGTGCGGCTCCGCCTGGAGGACGATGGGCAGCCTTTCTTTGTGTCGGAAACCGGAGAAATCTGGCCGAAGAAAGGATCTCCGGGGAAAATATCGTACTGCGCCATATACAGGATTCTCGCGGAAAAACCGCGGCCGTTTGTGGTCATTTTGGGCGGGCTGGAAGCCCGTGCGTGCGAGGCTGTGGCGAGGCAGATCGTCCATTCCGCGGGTCTTGCCCGGCTGGTGAAAGACGCCGCCGCCGGATGGGAGCGGAAGAATCTCGTAATTCTTGCCGAAGTGGACCTGAGCGCGCCCGAGCCGGCCGTCCGGCCGGTCATGGTTCGCCAGTGGTGACGGGTTCGTCCAGCATGGGAATTCGCAGCCCGTGCTTCCGGGCGCATTCGATGGCCTCCTTGTATCCCGCGTCAGCGTGCCGCAGAACGCCGAGACCGGGATCACACCGCATCACCCGCTCCGCCCGCGCAGCCGCTCTGTCCGAACCATCGACCACCGTGACCTGGCCTGCATGCTGGGAATAGCCGATGCCGACGCCGCCGCCGTTGTGGACGCTGACCCAGGTGGCGCCGGCTGCCGTGTTCAGCAGGGCGTTGAGAATCGGCCAGTCGGCGATGGCATCGCTGCTGTCCCGCATGCCCTCGGTTTCCCGGAAAGGCGAGGCTACCGAGCCGCAGTCGAGATGGTCGCGGCCGATGACGATGGGCGCCTGGACCTTCCCCTCGCGCACCAGCCGGTTCAGGGCCACCGCGAAGCGGTCCCGTTCGCCGTATCCCAGCCAGCAGATGCGCGCGGGCAGCCCCTGGAACCGCACTCTCTCCCGGGCGAGCCGGATCCAGCGCACCAGGGCCTCGTTGTCCTGAAACATCTGGCAGACCAGCTCGTCCGTGGCATGGATGTCGGAGGGCTCGCCGGACAGCGCCACCCAGCGGAACGGGCCTCTGCCCTGGCAGAACAGCGGACGGATGTACTCGGGGACGAAGCCGGGAATCTCGAACGCGTCTTTCACGCCCCGGTCGAAGGCCATCTTGCGGATATTGTTCCCGTAGTCAAACACCACGGAGCCGGCCCGCCGCATGGCGAGCATCGCCTCCACGTGCCGGGCGATGGAGTCGAGCGCGCGTTCCACGTACCCTTTCGGATCGGCGGCGCGGAGCCGTGCAGCCTGTTCGACGTCGAATCCCGAAGGGATGTACCCGTTCAACGGGTCATGGGCGGAAGTCTGGTCGGTGACGAGGTCGGGGGTCACGCCGCGGCGCACGAGCTCCGGCAACACGTCGGCGCAATTGGCGCACAGGGCGACGGACAGCGCCCGCCGCGCGTCCCGCGCATCGAGCACGAGCCGCAGCGCCTCGTCCAGAGTCTCCGCGCGCACGTCGCACCAGGCCGCATGCAGCCGCCGCGCGATGCGCGCGGGGTCGACCTCCACGCACAGGATCGCCGCCCCGTTCATCGTCGCCGCCAGCGGCTGCGCTCCGCCCATGCCGCCCATGCCGCCCGTCAGAACGAAGCGGCCGGACAAACTTCCGCCGAAATGTTTTTGGGCCGCGGCGGCGAAGGTCTCGTAAGTGCCCTGAAGGATGCCCTGCGTGCCGATATAGATCCAGCTGCCCGCCGTCATCTGCCCGTACATGGTCAGGCCGAGCCGCTCGTATTCGCGGAAATGCTCCCAGTCGGACCAGCGTCCCACGAGGTTGGCGTTGGCGATCAGCACGCGCGGCGCGTCTTCATGGGTGCGGAACACGCCGACGGGCTTGCCGGACTGCACCAGCAGCGTTTCATCCGCCTCCAGCCGCAGCAGTTCCCGGACGATGGCCTCGAAACAGGCCCAGTTTCGCGCGGCCTTGCCGGCGCCGCCATAGACGATGAGCTCGTCCGGCTTTTCCGCCACTTCCGGATCCAGGTTGTTCATCAGCATGCGGAGGGCGGCCTCCTGGGGCCAGCCCTTCGCATGGAGTTCGGTTCCCCGCCACGCACGCACAATCCGCTTCATGCCCCGATTCTAAGAGAAATGGGGTCAGACACCCAATGCACCTTTTCGCCCCTTTGTTTTCAACACACAAAATGGGGTCAGACACCCAATGCACCATTTCAGCGGCGAGGCGGACCTCTTCTTGCAGACAGGCTGGCCGACTTTGGGTTCCCGCGCCCCGTGACAACCGCGGAAGCTGTGGAAGACGCCCGCTATTGCGCGCGGTTCAACGGAAAACCACCAGCTCGCCGACCGCCACCCGCGCGCCTGCGGACTCCGTGTGGCGGACTCCGAGCACCACCAGCCTCACCGCGTGCCTGCCCCGCTTCAGCCCGAACTGGTGGAACACGCTCTCCTCGCCCTTCACGCTCTTCTCGTCGGAGTACACATCCACGTTATTCACGCGCTTGCCGTCCA